>Ga0213866_10000160_pt1 | contig 56383 bp, 53 predicted proteins | sample PICome_11_FD_160079 | JGI IMG/M metagenome (GOLD analysis project Ga0213866, IMG submission 160079) | Coastal seawater microbial communities near Pivers Island, North Carolina, United States - PICO284 | ecosystem: Environmental > Aquatic > Marine > Coastal | place: USA: North Carolina...
ACTACAGCAGGCCGATCTCGAATCGCTGGCGGAAACCAGCGATGACGCGCCGGTAGAAGCCATCCAGGTGATCCGCACCAAGCGGGCGTCGATCAAGCCTCGCGGCAAGAACCAGCAATCCTATGTACGCACAATCAAGTACAACGACATCAATTTCGGTGTCGGACCCGCCGGCACCGGCAAGACCTACCTGGCGGTGGCCTGCGCAGTGGAAGCCCTGCTGGAGGAGCGCGTGCGTCGCATTTTGCTGGTTCGCCCGGCCGTCGAGGCGGGGGAGAAACTGGGGTTCCTGCCCGGTGACCTGAGCCAGAAAATCGACCCCTACCTGAGGCCGCTGTACGACGCTCTGTACGAGATGCTTGGCTTCGAAACAGTCAACAAGTACATCGAGCGCAACATCATTGAAGTGGCGCCGCTGGCCTTCATGCGCGGCCGTACGCTGAATAACTCGTTCATCATCCTCGACGAGGCACAAAACACCACGCGGGAGCAGATGAAAATGTTCCTCACCAGGATCGGGTTTGGCTCAACGGCAGTCATCACTGGTGACGCCACCCAGATAGACCTGCCCCGTGGCTCCCAGTCAGGGCTCACTCACGCGGCCAATATTCTCACCGACGTGGACGGCATTGGCTTCACCTGGTTCGCCAACAAAGACGTGGTCAGGCACCCGCTGGTACAACGTATCGTAGAAGCCTATGACGCTCGCGAGAACAGCACCGCGGCCCTTGATGAAAACCGGCGATGAATGTCACCGTGGATATCCAGAACGCCAGCGCCGAAACCGTGCCCGAAGAGGGCGACATAAGTCACTGGATCTCAGCAGCACTGGCGGCGGTCATTGATGACGACAACGCGCCGCACGAAATCAGCCTGCGGCTGGTCGATGAGCCGGAAATGGCAGAACTCAACAGCCGATACCGCGACAAATCCGGCCCTACCAACGTGTTGTCTTTCCCCTCGGAGCTGCCAGACGACCTGGCGCTGCCACTATTAGGCGATATCGTCATCTGTGCGCCCATCGTACGAAAAGAGGCGCAGCAGCAGGGCAAGGCCCTTACTGCTCACTGGACGCATATGGCAGTGCACGGCACTCTCCACTTGCTCGGCTTCGATCATATCGACGATGAGGAAGCTGAGCAGATGGAGTCATTAGAAACCCGGATTCTTGCTGGCCTGGGACTACCCTGCCCCTACCAGTCACTGTCCCCGAACCAGGCACCACAATGAGCGAAGATCGACACAGCGACGATCAGGACGACCGAAGTTGGCTGCAGAAAATCACCCACCTGTTCTCTACCGAGCCGCACACCCGTGACGACCTGATGGACGTGCTCGCCATCTCGGCGGACAACGAGGTGATCGATGAAGACGCCCGCAGCATCATGGAAGGCGCCATGCAGGTCAGCGGCATGCATGTGCGCGACATCATGATTCCCCGCGCGCAGATGGTCTGTATCAAGGCCGAGTCATCACTGGAAGAATTCATGCCGCAGATTATCGAGTCGGCACACTCGCGCTACCCGGTAGTGGGCGAGAGCCCAGACGATGTGCTGGGCATTTTACTGGCGAAAGACCTGTTGCCCTTGCTACTGGGCAAGGATGCAACGGACATCCGCCTGCCTGACCTGTTGCGGCCAACTGTGGTTGTGCCCGAAAGCAAGCGCCTGAATGTTCTGCTGCGCGAGTTCCGTGAGAACCGCAACCACATGGCCATTGTGATTGATGAATACGGTGGCGTCGCCGGCCTGGTCACCATCGAGGATGTACTGGAGGAAATCGTCGGCGAGATCGAGGACGAGACCGACGCCGAGGAAGATCCCTACATCCGCAAGATCACCGACGATGACTACTTCATCAAGGCGCTGACACCCATCGAAGACTTCAACGAGTATTTCAATACCAGCTTCAGCGATGAGGAATTCGATACCATCGGTGGCCTGGTGATCCACGCGTTTGGTCATATGCCGGGTAGGAACGAAGTTACCCGCATCGACAACTACGAGTTCATGGTGATCAACGCCGACCAGCGCAAAATTCACAGCCTGCGCCTGAGCCCCCCCGGCCATCCCGAGCCGTGAGTCCGGCTGCACCAGAGGGGCAGCGTCTGCCGCCATTACTGGTGTTGCTATTGGCGCCCGTCGCGGGCGCCCTGGTTACTCTCTCCCTCGCCCCCTTTGATTTCTGGCCGGCTGGCATCGCCAGCCTGGTGTTCCTGAGCTACCTGCTGTGCGCCTGCGATACCCGGGCGGCAATCTGGCGCGGCTGGTTATTCGGGCTGGGCTTTTTCGGCAGTGGCGCGTCCTGGGTGTGGGTCAGTATCCATGTCTACGGCTACGCCAGTATTCCGCTGGCTACGCTGTTAACGGTGCTGTTTTGCGGCGGCCTGGCGCTGCTGCACAGCCTGTTCGCCTGGTCCTACGTGCGCTTTGTGCGCCCCCTACCCGGCGGAATGCTGATCGGGTTTGCGGTGCTCTGGGTGCTCTTCGAATGGCTACGCAGCTGGCTGCTGACGGGCTTCCCCTGGCTGTACCTTGGCTATGGCCATCTCGACACCTGGATAGCTGGCTGGGCCCCGGTGTTCGGTGTCTATGGGCTGTCGCTGATCTGCGCACTGACGGCCACCTGCATTTTCCTGACCTGGCGCAGCCGGCAGGCAGTGGCCGGTCTCACCTATGCCGGTGTGGTCGGCACGCTGTGGTTTGGCGGCGCGGTGCTCAAGCCCATTGAATGGGTTGCGCCGGCGACCGAAGAACCGCTGACCGTGGCGCTTTATCAGCCCAATATTCCGCAGGAACTAAAGTGGGACCGATCCTATTACCCACAGATCCTGGCTCAGTATCAATCGGTCATGCCCTCTCTTTACGGCTACGACATCATCTTGTGGCCTGAAGCGGCCATCCCGCGCATCTATCATCGCGCGCAGGAATTTCTCGACCCAGTCGCAGCGCAGGCGCGCAGCGTGGACTCGGCGCTGATTACGGGTATTCCGGTGCGCACCGACCCCGACAGCATTCATAACAGCATCGTGGCCCTGGGACAGGGTAGCGGCATGTACCACAAGCAGCGCCTGGTGCCCTTCGGTGAATACGTGCCGATGGAACAGTGGCTGCGCGGGCTGATCGCTTTTTTTGATCTGCCGATGTCCAGTTTCAGCGCTGGCGCGCCAGACCAAGCCCCCCTGCGCGCTGGCAGTTTCAGGCTCGCACCCTTTATCTGCTACGAGATTGTGTATCCCGACCTGGTGTCTCGCGGGGCCGGTAATGCAGACCTGTTGGTCACCATCAGTAACGACAGCTGGTTTGGGCGATCTATAGGGCCGCTGCAACACCTGCAAATGGCGCGCATGCGAGCTCTGGAGAATGGGCGCTACCTGATTCGTGGCACCAACAACGGTATCTCAGCAATTATCGACCACCGCGGCGCGTTGGTAGCCAGTAGCGAGCAGTTTGTAGAAACAACACTCACCGGTCGGGCAGAAGTGATGCTGGGCCGCACACCTGTGGGAAGTTTCGGCAGCCTGCCGGTGATTGTGGCCTGCTTCATCGCGCTGGGCGTGATGGTACTGGTGCAACTCATATTCTGGCGCAGCAACGGCCGATAAGTTGCCAGCGCCGGGGTGCCGCCGCCAGAAACGCCTCCAATTCCTCAATGAACCCGGCAATTGTCACATCGCCAGCGGACCGGGAATGTTGGTAAAATTCGCGCCTTTGCGCGTCGACCACGCCTTCCCCCGCCTGATGGCAGAATTTGCGGGAAGTCGCGAGCGTCGCAGCCACGAGTAGATAACAGAAAGACATGGACGAGCACTACGACCCCCAGGCCGTTGAAAAGGCCGCTCAGCAGCATTGGCGCGACAACGACAGTTTCGCGGTTCACCCGGATGATGCGCGGGAGAAATACTACTGCCTGTCCATGCTGCCCTACCCCAGCGGCAAACTGCACATGGGCCACGTCCGCAACTACACCATCGGCGACGTGATATCACGCTACCAGCGCATGCAGGGCAAGAATGTGCTGCAGCCCATGGGCTGGGATGCCTTCGGCATGCCGGCGGAGAATGCCGCCATCCAGAACAATGTGCCCCCGGCCCGCTGGACCGCCCAGAACATTGACGAAATGCGCAGCCAGCTGCAGCGACTGGGATTCGCCTACGACTGGTCCCGGGAAATCGCCACCTGCCACCCCGAGTACTACCGCTGGGAGCAGTGGTTCTTCACCCGCATGATGAAAAAGGGCCTGGCCTACAAAAAGGTGGCCGAGGTGAACTGGTGCGAAACCGACCAGACCGTACTGGCCAACGAGCAGGTAGTAGACGGCTGCTGCTGGCGCTGTGATAACCCGGTGGAACGTCGCGAAATCAGCCAGTGGTTTTTCAAGATCACCGACTATGCCCAGGAATTGCTGGACGACCTGGACCAGTTGGACGACTGGCCCGAGCAGGTGCGCACCATGCAGCGCAACTGGATTGGCCGCTCAGAGGGCGTCAACCTGCGTTTTGGCCTGGAGGACGGCGGCGAACTCGAGGTCTATACCACCCGGCCAGATACCCTGATGGGAGCCACCTACGTTGCCGTGGCGGTCAAACATCCGCTGGCTCTGCAAGCCGCTGAAGCAAACGCGGAATTAGCGGCGTTCATCGACGAGCAGTCGCGAGGCGGCGTGGCAGAGGCAGAACTTGCCACCATGGAAAAGCTCGGCATGGACACTGGCCTCAAGGCCATCCACCCGTTGACGGGCGAAGCGGTACCTATCTGGGCCGCCAATTTCGTGCTGATGGGTTACGGCTCCGGGGCAGTCATGTCGGTGCCGGGCCACGACGAGCGCGACCACGAGTTCGCCAGTAAGTACGAGCTGCCCATCGTTCAGGTCATTGCCAAAAAAGGCGAAGGCTATGACTACGACACCGCCGCCTGGGCCGACTGGTACACCGACAAGGACGACACTGTCACCGTTAACTCCGGCGAGTTCGATGGCCTGGGCTTCAAGGCCGCCTTCGACGCGATTGCCGACAAGCTTGCCGGCCAGGGCAAGGGTGAACGGACCGTCAACTTCCGTCTGCGCGATTGGGGCGTGTCCCGCCAGCGCTACTGGGGCGCACCGATCCCGGTTATCTATTGTGGTGACTGTGGCACCGTTCCCGTTCCCGACGAAGACCTGCCGGTGGTGTTGCCCACCGAAGTGGAATTTGAGGGTGTGGGTTCGCCGATCAAGAAGATGCCAGAATTCTTTGAGACCACCTGCCCGTCCTGCACCAAGCCCGCCACCCGCGAAACCGATACCTTCGACACCTTCATGGAATCGTCCTGGTACTACGCCCGCTACTGCTGTGCGCGCGACGGCGAGGCCATGCTTAACCCGGAGGCCAGCTACTGGACGCCGGTCGACCAATACATCGGCGGCATTGAGCACGCCATCCTGCACCTGCTGTACGCGCGCTTCTATCACAAGCTGATGCGTGACGAAGGGCTGGTAAACTCTGACGAACCCTTCGCCCGGCTGCTCACCCAGGGCATGGTGCTGAAAGACGGCGCCAAGATGTCCAAGTCCAAGGGCAATACCGTGGATCCTCAGGGCCTGATTGACCGCTACGGCGCCGACACCGTGCGCCTGTTCAGCATGTTTGCCGCGCCCCCGGACCAGTCCCTGGAGTGGTCAGATTCTGGTGTAGAGGGCGCCAATCGCTTCCTCCGCCGACTCTGGCGGCTGGTCAGTGGTCATCTCGCCGCCGGTGATGCCCCCGCGCTGGACGTGGAAGCGTTGAGCGATACCCAGAAGGCCACCCGGCGCAAGGTCCACGAGACCATTGCCAAGGTGAGCGATGATTTTGGCCGGCGCCAGACCTTCAACACCGCTATCGCCGCCATCATGGAACTGTGCAACGAGTTGGGCAAACTTGGTAACGAGGGCCAGGACCGCGCCATCGCCGCAGAAGCGCTGCACGCCGTGGTGTTGATGCTGGCGCCGATCGTACCCCATGCCTCCCATCAGCTGTGGCAGGCCCTGGGTGGCCAGGGCGAGGTCATGGATGTTAACTGGCCCACGGTGGATGAATCGGCGCTGACGCGTGATTCCATCGAAATCGTGGTGCAGGTCAAGGGCAAAGTGCGGGGCAAAGTTGAGGTCGCCGCTGATGCCGACGACGAGACCATCCGCGATGCCGCCATGGCCAACGACAATGTCAGCCGCTTCCTCGAAGAGATGCCGAAGGTTGACTTCAAGGTGGTGAAAGGGAAACTGATCACCTTCTTTCCGGCCAAAGGCTAGACCGTGCCAAAGCTGATGTTCTCCGCCAGGATCTTGCTCGTACTGGCCCTCGCGATTGCCCTGGGCGGCTGCGGGTTCCAGCTGCGCGGTACCCAGACTGCCACCGCCATGCCGCAAGACTGGCAGAAGATGAACCTGGTTACCGGCAACCCCAACAGCGAATTCAGCCGCGAAGTGCAGGCGCGATTTTCTGCCAATGGCATTCAGTGGGTAGACCGCAACGAGGCCGACTATGTACTGAAGCTGGGGCCCGAGCGATTCAGCCAGCGCAACCTGTCGCTGAACGCCCAGGCACGCGCCGCGGAACTGGAACTGACCATGCGCAGCAACTTCACCGTTATCGCACCTTCGGGCGACGAGGTTATGCCCGATACCGAGGCCACAGTGGTCAAGCAGATGGAGAACGACCCCCGCAACGTGGTGGGCAAGGCCGAGGAAATCCAAATCCTCAAGCGCGAGATGCGCACCGAGCTGGCCCAACAGATTCTTCGTCGCATCGGCTTCTTTGCAGGCAGCACCCGCTAGGCATGCGGCTCTATCCCGAGAAACTTCAGGCCCACCTGCTGCAACGGCTTCTGCCGGTTTACCTGATCAGCGGTGATGAGCCGCTGTTGGTGCAGGAATGTGCGGATGCCGTGCGCGCCGCCTGCCGCGCTGGCGGTTGCAATGAGCGCGAGGTGGTTGAGGCCAGCGGTCGTGATTTCGACTGGCAGGTCATACTGCAAAGTGCCGGCAATATGTCGCTGTTTGCAGAGCGGCGCCTGATGGAGATTCGCCTGCCCACCGGCAAGCCCGGCACGGAGGGCAGCAAGGCGCTGCTCGAATACCTTGAAGTGGCCTCACCCGACGACGTGCTGCTGATTATTGCCGGCAAAATCGACAAGCAGTCCACCAACAGCAAGTGGTACAAGGCGCTGGACAAGGCCGGTGCCACGGTGCAGGTGTGGCCGGTTGATGCCCGCGAATTGCCGCGCTGGCTGCAACAGCGGGTGTCGGCTGCGGGCATGCAGATTGATCGCGACGCAGTGCAGTTGCTGGCAGAGCGCGTCGAAGGCAACCTGCTGGCGGCGGTTCAGGAGGTGGAAAAACTCAAACTGCTGTCCACCGATGGGCGCATCAGTGCAGAAACGGTTACTGAAGGCGTGCTGGACAGCGCCCGCTTCAACCTGTTCGACATGGTCGATACTGCCTTTGCCGGCAACGCCCGCGACAGCCTGCGCAAGTTACAGGGCCTGCGCGGTGAAGGCACCGAGCCCCCGGTCGTCCTGTGGGCCCTGTCCCGCGAAGTGCGCACCCTCTTCGACGCACGCCAGGACTGCGACGGCGGGAGCAGCCCCCAGCAGGCGCTCAGTTCGCGCAGGGTATGGAAGAATCGCATGGGCCTGATGCAGTCGGCGCTCAAGCGCCACGATGCGGGCTCTGCGGGGCGGTTACTGCAGCAGTTGCTCGACACCGACGCCAGCATCAAGGGCTACGGCCCAGGCAAACCCTGGCAGCAGCTGGAAAAGCTGGTACTGGCTATCGCCACCGCGCATAGCATCACGGAAATGCCCGCCGCCCACTGATTGGCCTCGCCGCCTGTCGCCGCCTGTCGCCGCGCCAACCTACCTTCTCACGCCGGAATCGATGTGTATGAAAACCATACACGTCACTACCAGAACTGTGCATTTTGCCGCAGGGCTGGCTTGCAGGACCCGCTAGTTGCCACTACTGTATATTCATACAGTTAATTGGAAAACACCGGAGACTGCCATGAACGAGATGCTTGATCAGGTCATACAGCGCAAGGACACCTGGCGCGGCCAGGATGCACTGTTTGCTGCTCACGAGCCGGCCAACAACGATTATCACGGTGGCGACTGCCTGCCCACCGGCTACCAGAGCCTGGACCAGGCCCTGTACCAGGACGGCTGGCCAATTGGCAGCAGCATCGAGTTACTCAGCGACGGCTGCGGCATGGGTGCCATGGGCCTGTTCCTGCCAGCAATGGAGAAGCTCAGCGCACAGGGCCGCTGGCAGGCGTTTATCGCCCCGCCCTACACCCCGTACGCACCGCTGCTGGCGGCTCGCGGCATTGATACCCAGCAGGTTCTGCTGGTGCATCCGCAGAATCGTGAAGACCTGCTCTGGGCCACTGAACAAGCCCTGCGCAGCGGCACCTGCAGTGCCGTATTCAGCTGGCTGGGCGCCGCCGACTACCGCTACAGCGAGCTGCGCAAGCTGCAGCTGGCGGCCGCCGGCAGCGACACCATGGCGGTGCTGTTCCGGGCAACCGAGGCCGGCCTCAACCACGCCCCGGCAGGTCTGCGCCTGCAAATGAAGGAATACCGCACCGTGCACATCCTCAAACAACGCGGCGGCTACCAGGATGTCGACGTGTCACTGCCACCGGCGGAAGATGCGCCCGACCAACCGCAACTATGGGAATTGCCGGTATATCCCGAGCCACATGTCGGCGGCCTGTCCGCAGGAATCGCCTGACCACAGGGTGACGGGCTGGCGTGTACCAACAATAACCGCTATATACGAGGCTGCGTTTGCTCAGGAAACACGACCATGCAGGACCTCCCCCATCACTATGTCGTCAATGCCTCTGCCGAAGAGGGCGAACATGTCACGATCAAGGCGACTGACTTACCGGAAATAGCCTCCGATGCCCCGGTGCAATTCGGGGGTCCCGGGGGCAAGTGGTCCCCGGAGGAACTGATGATGGCGGCGGTCGCCGACTGCTTCATCCTCACCTTCCGCGCCATCGCAAAAGCCTCCAAACTGGAATGGCTAAGCATCGAATGCAGTGTTGACGGCACCCTGGCGCGTGTCGAGCGTGCTACACAGTTCACCGCGGTGACCGTCAGCGCGAAGCTCACGCTGGGCACCGAGGCGGACGCGTCCAAGGCCGAAAAACTGCTGCACAAATCAGAAGAAGCCTGCCTGATTACCAACTCCATGACCGCTGAGACCCATCTCAATACTGACATCACGGTGGCCGGGTGACGGCGACCAAGCGAATGCGGCATCGCTGATGGACCAGTGGCTGACAGAGTACGGCGTTACCCTGGGCGTCGGTGCCCTCATTCTGTTCATGGTGTTTATCGTCTGGGACCTTGCTCGCCGCAGTAATGCGGGCAAGTTCGGTACCTTCATTCTGTATATCGCGCTGGCCATGGGCATTCTTGGGTTCGTCATCAAGGTGGTGATTACCTACATGATGGAAAACGCCGGCGTCTGAAGGAGGAGCCACATGCTGGAAATGCGACCGAACTGCGAGCGCTGTGACAAAGACCTGCCGCCCGCAAGTGACCAGGCCATGGTCTGCAGTTTCGAGTGCACCTTCTGTGTCGACTGTGTCGCCGGTCCGCTGGCCGGTGCCTGTCCCAACTGCGGCGGCGAGCTGCAGCAACGACCCACCCGGGCGGCTGCACTGCTGGCAAAGTTTCCCGCGTCAACAAAACGCATTCGCGGCGCGCATGAGTAAGCAGTACCCGCCAAGGCTGCTGATTGGCGACATCACCCTGGCAGCGGACGACGCAATCGTAAATGCGGCCAACGAATCGCTGCTGGGTGGAGGCGGTGTAGACGGCGCTATACACCGGGCCGCAGGCCCGACCTTATTGGCTGCCTGCCGGGCGGTCGCCGACCAGGACGGGGTGCGTTGCCCCACCGGCGAGGCGCGCATCACCCCCAGCGGCAAGCTGGCGTCACGTTTTGTTATTCACACAGTAGGCCCCATCTACCGCGAGGTGGCAGAGCCGGCGAAGTTGCTGGCTTGCGCCTATCGCAACAGTTTCAGGCTGGCACTGGAAAACGCCTGCACAACGGTTGCTGTGCCGGCAGTGTCTTGTGGTGTGTATGGTTACCCGCTGGACGAGGCAGCGGAGGTGGCTCTGTCAGTCAGTGCCGGGGAAGAATACCGCGACCTCACCATCACCTTTTACCTGTATAACCAGGCGGCGTATGACAGCTGGGTCGCGGTGCATTCCGCGCTGTTTGATCAGCCCGCCTGAGCGGCGCTGATCATCGCGTCGACTTTCTGCTCAAGAATGGACAGCGGTACCGGACCGTCCCTCAGCACCAGGTCGTGGAAATCGCGGATGTCGAAGTCATCGCCCATCGCCTCGCGCGCTTTCTCGCGCAGCTCCACAATCTTCAGCTTGCCGATCAGGTAGGCCGTGGCCTGGCCAGGCATCGCGATGTAGCGCTCGATGGCCTTGGTTGCATCAGTTGCTGAGTTGGGCGTGTTCTTGACCAGGTAATCAATAGCCTCTTCGCGGGTCCAGCGTTTCTGGTGAATGCCGGTGTCGACCACCAGACGACAGGCGCGCCACAGCTCCATGGCCAGGCGGCCGAAGTCTGAATAGGGATCCTCATAGAAGCCCATCTCCTTGGGCACCTGTTCAGTGTACAGACCCCAACCCTCTGTAAAGGCCGTGAAACTGGCGTACTTCTGGAACTCAGGAATGTCCTTGAGCTCTACTGAAATAGCCCGCTGCATGTGATGACCCGGCACACCTTCGTGATAGGCCAGTGCCTCCATCTGGTACTTGGGCATATCCATCATGTTGTACAGGTTGGCGTAGTAAATGCCCGGACGAGAGCCATCCGGCGGCGGGCCCTGGTAGAAGGCCTTGCCGGCAGACTTTTCGCGGAAAGCTTCAACACGCTTCACAACCAGCTCTGCCTCGGGCAACAGTCCGAACATCTCCGGCAGGCGCTCACGCATCACGTCGATAAGACGCGTGGCTTCGGAAAGATAGGCCGCTCGGCCTTCATCGGTGTTCGGGTAATAGAACTGCTCGTCCTCGCGCATGAAGACAAAGAATTCGGCCAGGCTACCCTCGAAGCCCACCTGCTCCTTAATGGCCTCCATCTCGCTGTGAATACGGGCCACTTCGCTAAGGCCGATATCGTGAATTTCTTCGGCAGTCAGGTCGGTGGTGGTAAACCAGTTCAGACGCTCGGCATAGAAAGCGTCGCCACCGTCAAACTTCCACACGCCGTCCGCATCCGGGGCATCCGCGGCCTGGACTTCCAGTTCAGCGATCAGGCGTTGGTAAGCCGGTTGTACCGATTCAAGTAGCGCAGTACGGGCCTCAGCCAGCAGGCGGTCTTTTTCGCTGGCTTCAATATCGAGTGCGGCAACCTTGCCCTGGAAATCAGCCCAGATCGTGGAATCACGATTGCTCTTGTCGAAAGGTGCGCCAGTAATGACGTTGCGCGATGACTCGATCATCTTCGGGTACTGCCAGTCTGCGAGCAGGAAGTTTTTCTCCTGGCGAATGCGCATCTGCTCAATCACCTCGTCAAACCACTTGCCCACGTTATTGAGCCGGCCGATATAGGCCTCGGCGTCGGCAAGGTCGTTTACGCGGTGGATATTGATCAGGAAACTGGCAACCGCGGTGTGTGGCCCCCGGAACTGGTGAATCACGAACTGGTGGTGACGGAACTCATCAGCGGCCAGTTGACGCTCGAGGTTGGTCTTGTACAGGTCCCAGGATAATGCGGCGCCTGCAGCCATGGCATCGCGATCGAAGTCCTGCAGCTGCGCCAAACGGGCTTCGTTGATGGCACGCGTTTCCTCGCGGAAAGCCTCTGACGCCGAGTTCCATTTGTCCTGGTTGGTCTTGATACCGCGATAGCTTGCCGTGGATGGATAACGGGCCATATCCACTGCATAGTTCTCGTCGAGGAAGGTGCGAAATTCAGCCGCGATGGCGGCCGAATCGACAGCCGTCTCGACAGGTGCAACCTGAGTTGCTTCCGGGGCCGGTGCAGGCGCTTCCTCTCGGGAGCACCCGACCAGGGTGATGGCGGCAATACTGGTTGCCAATAGAAGATGTCTGGGCTTGTTCACAATGCTCTCTTTGGTGTTTCGCTGTGGTTAATCGAAATTGACAGCCGATTGGCGGTCAAAAATGGCGCGCATAATGAACCAGCTATGCCGTTATTTCCAGTTTTACACCGACAGTGTGTGGACAGATCGGGCGTAATATCAAATACTGTATATATGTACAGTATTAATAAAATGGGCGTTCCCTCCCTTGCCAATAAAGGCCCAGACGTCAGAGGCAGGCCATGAGCCTGTGGCTTTGCCTGCGCTTCGAGCAACTGCCCCTTCAATGCCTCGATCGTGATGAATCCCAGGCAGTGGTGGTGCTGGAGAAGCAGCGGGTGCTGCGTGCCAACGACTACGCCTATGCCCTGGGCATAAAACCCGGCCAGGGTACAGCCACCGTGCGGGGCCTGGCGGGGGAGCTACCGGTTACCCTGCTGGAACGCGACCGCGATGCCGAGCGGCGCAGCCTGGAACAGCTGTGTTGCTGGGCGTACAGCATTACGCCCAGCCTGCACAGCTGGCGTGAAGACTGTCTGTTACTCGAGGTGGGCAGCTGCCTGAGCCTGTACCGCGGCCTCGACACCCTGCTGGTGGAGGTGGCCGGAGGCCTGGGCAGTCGCGGCTACAGCGTACAGCAGGGCCTGGCGCCCACACCCAGGGCAGCCTGGCTGCTGTCTCACGCCGGCCCCGATATCGCCATGGCCGTCGACCGGCCACTACAGGAACGACTGCGCCCTCTTCCCCTGGCATTGCTCGATGAGCACACCACCACCGTCGATTCGCTGCGTCGGGCGGGCCTGCATACCTTTGGCGACATCCTGGCGCTGCCGACCAGCACCCTGGGCCGGCGCTGCGGCAAGGCTTTCACCCGCGAGCTGCAGCAACTGCTGGGCCAGCACGAGGACCTGCGGCGGGATTTCCAGCCACCGGCCCAGTTCAGCGATGAGTACTGGTTCGGCTACGAGGTGAAAGGCAAGGAGGAGTTGCAGCCAGCGATACAGCAGCTGCTGCAGTCCCTGTGCCGATTCCTGCGCAACACCCAGTTGCAGACCGGGGAAATCCTCTGGGAATTTATCGGCATCGACGGCAGCCTCATACGGCTGACGGTGCGCAGTTCCAGCCGCCACAGCGACTGGCAGAACTGGTACTCACTCACCGGCATACGCCTGGAACGGCAGCAACTGGAAATCGGCGTGGAGGGCCTGGCCCTGCACTGCGAGCAGCTCCAGCCAGGGCAACTGGACAGCGTCGACCTGTTCAGCTCCCGCCACCAGCGCGAGCCCCTGGGTAGCCTGCTGGACCGGTTACGCAGCCGGCTGGGCCAGCAGGCTATCGCCAAGGTGGGCTGTCGCGACGAGCATCTCCCGGAATACGCCGTGCACGTGGCGCCGGACAATCCCGGGGCGCCCTGCACCGGCGATCACTGCGGCCAGCGCCCGTTCTGGCTGATGCCCCAACCCCAGCCCCTGCGGCAGCACGGTGAGCAGCTGTACTGGAATGGCCCCCTCAGGCTGGTCTACGGCCCCGAGCGCATCGAGGATAACTGGTGGCTGCAGCCCGTTAGCCGGGACTATTACGTAGCCGAAGACGAGCGCGGGCAACATTTCTGGATCTACCGGGACCGGCTGGTAAAGCACTGGTATATCCAGGGGATTTTCCCCTGAATCGCCAAAACCAGCGGATTTCGCAATTTCCTGCAGAAATGTGACATCCAGGGCCAATCCTGCGGAAAACTATAACTCACTGTCTTTACTGGGAATTTTCAGATTTCCGGTGAAAAGGGCCGATTGGTGGGGTTAGTTTTGTGAACTTATTGTTACAGTGATGTTTCAACGATAGATTCGGACAGGTGATCCCCGTACAGTCTCTATCCAGATGCCTAGCAGAGCATTGTTTCAATAATATGACAGTGACGTGAAATATATCGCCGTGAGGCGAAGGAGATAAAGATGAACAAGATAGCAACTGCAATTGCACTCGCACTACCCCTGATGGCAGGCAGTGCCATGGCTGAGATTACCCAGGACTGCATCGTCGAGGGCACCGTCGACAAGGACCGCGCTGCCAAGATGGGCAAGCCCGTCTATGTGGAGTTTCACTCCGCCAAGAATGGCGAAGAAGCTCGCTGCCACATGAACAAGCGCAGCAATAGCCGCCGCGTCCAGTTCAAGGCACCCGGCACCGACGGCATAGAAGATGCGCCCGATGGCTCGAAGGTGAAGTATCGCTACACCGAGGACGGCAACGCCGACGGCAAGTGGGAACTACTGGAAGTATCAGGCACCCGGTCTTCCTGAGCCACTCCACGGAACGGTACATAGAGGGTCGGCATTGCCGGCCCTTTTTACAACCGGGACGGTAACAGGCTAGCGACTCCCCCCCGCTAACTCGGAAGCCACAATATAACCACCCAGCCCCAGCAGGATACTGCCGGAAACCCGCTCCTGAGCGCAGGCATTTCTTATTCTCCGGTGGCGTCGTGTTCGACCCAGATCAGTTCGTCGGTATTGAAGCCAAGCTCGCCCGCCCGCTGGAGGAATCGCTGGCGAACCGACTCACCGATCTCCGGCTCCCGCGACAGCAGCCACAGGTAGTCAGTGGTGTTGCCGGCAATGAATGCGTACTGGTAATCAGCATCCAGCTCAAACACCACATAGCTACCGTAGAACGGGCCGAAAAAAGAGACTTTGAGATAGCCGACGTCGGCCTCTCCGGCGAACTTTGCTCGCCCTTGCGCCTGCTCGCGCTCTCCGGAACTCGCGGAAAGACCGCTGTTGAGCACCCGCACCTGCCCGTCCGGTCGCAGGCTGTACTCGGCAGTGACTTCTGACAGCCCCCGTTCGAAGCGATGATCCAGGCGCGCCACCTCGTACCACTGACCGAGATAACGATCGAGATCGAAATTGCCTACCGGTTCCACACCCTCCGGCATGGATTGGCATCCCAATAGCAGCAGGCTCAGTAACAAGGCAGGCAGCACTCGCAGGCGTGGGCTGTGCATCAGTTATATCTCCGGGTGTTCGACCGCAATCTAGGGTTCATCAGCATACGTGATCCGAACAGGGCCACACCAGTTTCGTCGGCGCCTGTCCAGGCGATCACCCACGGGCTCGCCATCAAAATCCGCCAACACAGGCTCAGCAAATCCTGCAGGGTTGTGCAGGCTGGCAGCACTAATCACCGCAAACAGATCACCGTTAATCTCCGAGCTGGCAAAAACCACCTGGTCGCAGTAGGAGCAGCGATGGAACTCGGCAGTTTCCGTACCCTGCCTGAGCAGTTCATGATATCTGGGGTTGTTCACCGTCACGCGCAGCCGGGTTCCTGCCTTACTGACCCAGGTCAGGTCCCGGGCGAGACAAAAACTGCAGCCGCACCGCCGGGGAACCAACGACTGGTCAACTGTCTGCCAGTCGAGCGAAATATTGCGACACCGACAATGGCCCTTCATTCTGAAACTCCGTTGCATGGCGTTGTGGCGACAGAGTTGATGATGGCATTCATTGTCTCAGCGCCATGTTGACCGCCGCCAGCGCGTGAATCCCTGCGGTATCGAAAAGCGGCAGATCGATATCCCCCGCTTGTAACAGCAGCGTGATCTCGGTGCAGCCCGCGATAACGCAGTGCGCACCGGCAGCTTCCAGTTCGCCTACCACTGCCTGGTAGCGCTCTCTGGATGCCGGTAGCACCAGACCCTGGCATAACTCGTCGTAAATAATTCGATGAACCTCTGCGCGCGACGCCGCCTCGGGCACCAATACCTGCAGGCCAGCCGCCTCGAGGCGTTCCACGTAGAAGCGCTGCTCCATGGTGAACCTGGTGCCCAGGAGCGCCACGCGCCTGTGCCCCGCTGCAACGATGGCCTGCGCCGTCGCGTCAGCCAGGTGCAGCATTGGAATACTGATCGCGGCCTCGATCGCGCCGGCCACCCGGTGCATGGTGTTGGTACACAACAGGAGAAAGTCGGCGCCGGCAGACTGCACATCGCGCGCTCGAGCCGCCAGGATGTCGCCCGCCGCATCCCAATCATTCTCTGCCTGCAGCCGCTCTATCACGTCGAAATCAACGCTCACCATGGCGATGGGAGCCGAGTGGAGCCCGCCCTGCCGGCGACGGGTTTCTTCGTTGATCAAGCGGTAATACAAGGCCGTACTTTCCCAGCTCATACCACCCAGCAGGCCAATGGTTTTCAACGCGCACTCCGTCTTTTGTGGTTCATCGAGGAGACGCCTCCTGTTTGAGCGTGTGCTGCTCCGCGGCGCAAACGCGTAACAACGCCCAGCGCGTAAACACGGGACCCAGAATCTCGAAAACCACCGTCGAGGCAATCGTCAGTGACAACAATAATTGCCGATATTCGGGAAACTCATTGGCGGCCACCAGCGCCATTCCGATGGCCACACCGGCCTGCGGCATGAGTGCCGGCCCCATCCACCGCTTCGCCGCGGGGCTGGCACCGCTGGCGACACCCCCCAACCAACCGCCGACGCACTTCCCTGCCACTCGACTCACAAGGTAGACGCCACCCACAAGCCCCAGACCGAGAAGCACATCTAACTCCATCGAAGCGCCCGCGAGAACAAAAAAAACCACGAGGAAGGGCTGCTCGATGCCTTCTATGGCGTGAAACGGATGCTTGTGGTGCCGCGCAAAGTTGGCAATCACCGCCCCCATTACCATCGCTGCGATGAGATACGAGACCTCGAGCCACAGTGCAATGCCACCGCAGAGCAGCACCAGCGCAAGGGCCTCGGTCAGTATGGGTTCGCCCTCGCGAACACGCCCGGTGAGGTAGGCGCCCGGCAGGCCAATGGCCAGCCCCAGCAGCAAGGCACCGCCAATTTCCCGGGCAGCAGCCACCACGATGCCGCCACTTTCGGCTGCTCCCGACATCGAGGCCACCAGCGCCACTCCCAGGCTGAACAGTAACAACGCCCACACATCGTCCAGGGCAACCACGCCCAGAAGCACGCGCCCAAATCGGGTTCTGCGACCAAACTCAGCAACAACATCGAGCACCGCAGCTGCGTCTGTGGCTGCCGCGATACAGCCCAGTAAAATAGCCAGCCCCAACGGTGCACCCACCAGCACCAGGGCGACACAGACTGTCAGCGCTGTCACCAGCGCAGCAACCAGTGAAAACCAGAACACCTTGCGACTGCCTGCCCCCAGGTGCCTGCGGGTGAGCTGGCCACCCAATAGGAAACCCACCATCAGCAGCGCGAGAATGGCGATAAGTTCAAACCACTCGCTAAACACTTCAGGAATCAGGTCAAAACCGTTACTGCCAATACAGAGGCCGAACAGCAGCAACAAGGTCACCCGCGGCAGCGGCGATTTTCGCCCCAGCGTTGAAGTGAGCAGGCCCAGCAGGAGAATCCCCCCGACGGTCAGCAGAAACTGGTAATTACTCTCCACGATGCACACCAGGCTCCCAGCGCCGATCAGGGCCGGGCACTGAACCCGTCTACGAACAGCACGTCATGGAGATAGCGATCCGGCGCCAGGGTGAAGCCACCGGCAATCAGGATGGCGCCAACATAGGTCATCACCATGCTGATCTGGTGAGCCCGTCGATTGCCGCTGCGAATGGCGAAGAAGGCTCGCGGCACGCTGATCAGCACCACCACGCTAAAGATATGAATCCAGCCAAAATGGCCCAGCAGTTGCAGCCCCACGGTGGCCGGCATAACCAAGGTGATGATCGCGGTGGCGAGCATCAGCACCATGTAGATTTTGCCCAGCCCGCGGTGCACAGGCGTGCCCTTGCGACTCAGCAACAGGTAGCCGCCGATCAGCGCCGCCGGCACGACCGTCAGCAGGTGGAGGTACATAAGTTCGGCGTAGGCCATCGTTTAAATCCGCGATTGCGCGGATTCATTGTGAACTTATTCCACCGCTACCGGCAATACGCAGATGGCCCCCGGTACCCGCTCAACCCAGGCGTGACCCATAACGTGCACAGCGGTACTGCTTGAATGCACGCTGCATTGCTTTGCGCTGCTCTTTCCAGGCTTGCATCTGCCGGCTCGAACCGCCCGCCCGACGCTTGTCAGTGTAGTAGGTGATTTTTCCCTTCAGCCGCTGGCACTGGTCCAGTGAGCCATCGGCCTGGCTCTGCGCGGCAACCAGTACCAACACGGCCGCCAACAGAGCTGCGCACAAGGGCGCTGTGGTCTGCGTTCTCATCGTAATCATCTAAAGCACCTCCCTGTGCATGCTCACCCTAACGTCAATCGCAATCGGCGGTAACAGCCCGATGCGACCACTGACAGGCACGGGTGATATTTGGCCGCTTGCGATGAAGGAATACTTGATAGGCAGGGTTCGCCTGACTAATATACTGTATATTTATACAGTATATTGTGGGCGCTCTTTCCCTCGCCTCGCTGCCGATAACATCGCGACGCGAACCCAAGCACCCCCGGGTAGTATGTACGCCGAACTCCTGTCTCTCAGTTGCTACAGTTTCCTGCGCGGTGCTTCGCACCCGCAGGAACTGGTGCTGCGCGCTGCAGAACTGGGTTATGCGGCCATCGCCATCACCGACGAATGCTCACTGGCCGGCGTCGTTAAAGCCCACGTGGCCGCTAAAGAGTGCGGCATTCACCTGATCATCGGCAGCGAGTTCCACCTGGAAGAAGGGTTGCGGCTAGTGGCACTGGCCCCGTCGCGAGAGGCCTACTCGGAACTGTCCGGGTTGATCAGCCTGGCACGGCGACGCAGCCCCAAAGGCGAGTACCGGGCCACCTTGCGCGACGTCGTTTTCCACCTCAAGCGCTGCCTGCTGATATGGCTACCCACAGACGATAACGACGAAGCAAGGGCCTATGGCCTGCAACTGTCGCGCCTGTGCCGGGACCGGGTGTGGCTGGGGGTCAGCCATCTCCTGCGTAATGACGAGTTCGCGCGCTACCGTCGCCTGCATGCACTGGCCGGTGCCTGCAAACTGCCGATGATCGCCTGCGGCGATGTGCAGATGCACAGCCCCGAACGCAAACCGTTGCACGACGTGTTCAGCGCCCTGCGCCACAAAACGCCCATCCAGCAACTCGGACGACGGCGACTGGTGAACAGCCAGCAACACCTGCGCAGCCTCGATAAACTGACCACTCTCTACCCCCCTGCCCTGCTGGAAGAAACCCTGCGCATAGCCGCCAGGTGTCACTTCAGTCTCGACGAACTGCGATACGAATACCCGCAGGAAGTCGTACCCGACGGTCACAATGCCGGCAGCTATTTACGGCAACTGGTAGCTGATGGCGCAGCAGCGCGCTGGCCGAACGGCACACCGAATGAGATCCAGCAGCGCATAAATACCGAGCTGACGCTGATCACCGAGCTGAGCTACGAGTACTACTTCCTCACGGTTTACGACATCGTTCGTTTTGCTCGCGAGCGGGATATTTTATGCCAGGGCCGCGGCTCGGCGGCTAACTCGGTGGTGTGTTACTGCCTGTTCATCACCGAGGTATCGCCAGAGCAGGTGTCGCTACTGTTCGAACGTTTCATTTCCAAGGAACGCGACGAACCGCCAGACATCGACGTGGACTTCGAGCACGAGCGGCGCGAGGAGGTCATCCAGTACATCTACCGCAAATACACCCGGCGCAGAGCAGCACTCGCCGCCACCCTGATCACCTACAAGGCCCGCAGTGCGGTCCGTGATGTCGGCAAGGCACTGGGGCTGGACCCGGTATTTGTCGATGACCTGGCCAAGTCGCTGGCCTGGTGGGATCGCACCCGCGACCTGGCTAAACGCTTTGAAGAACAGGGCGTCGCCGGGCGGCAGGCCGAACTCTTCTACGAGCTGGTGCAGCAGATTCTTGGTTTCCCGCGGCACCTGTCGCAACACGTTGGCGGTTTTGTTATTACCCGCAGCCCGATCTCCACACTGGTGCCGGTAGAAAATGCCAGCATGGAAGATCGCACGGTTATCCAGTGGGACAAGGAAGACATAGAGTCACTGGGACTGCTGAAAGTCGACATCCTGGCCCTGGGGATGTTGTCGGCCATCCGCAAGAGCCTGCAGATGGTGCACCGCTACAGCCCCTCAATACAGTGCATCAGCGACGTACCCAAAGAAGACGCCGCCACCTACCGCATGCTGCAACAGGCCGACTCGGTGGGTGTATTCCAGATCGAATCGCGGGCGCAGATGTCAATGCTGCCGCGGCTGAAGCCATGCTGTTTCTACGACCTGGTAATTGAAATCGCCATCGTAAGGCCCGGGCCTATCCAGGGCGACATGGTGCATCCCTATCTCCGCCGCAAGCAGGGCCTGGAAGCCATCACCTACCCCAATGACGATATCAAGGCAGTGCTGGAGCGCACTCTGGGTGTACCCATCTTTCAGGAGCAGGTCATCAGGTTGGCGATGGTGGCCGCGGGCTTCAGCGGCGGCGAAGCCGACCAGCTCCGCCGTGCGATTGCCAACTGGGGGCGCAACAGCAAACTGATGACCTTTGAGCGCAAGCTGACCACCGGCATGATCGAGCGTGGTTACGATGAAGACTTCGCCCGGCGACTGTTCGACCAGATCAAGGGTTTTGCCGGCTATGGCTTTCCGGAATCACACTCGGCCAGCTTCGCACTGCTGGCCTATGTCTCTGCCTGGCTGAAATGCCACCACCCCGCTGCCTTCTACGCCGGGCTGCTCAACAGCCAGCCGATGGGGTTCTACACGCCGTCACAGCTACTACAGGACGCCGCACGGCACCGGGTGACCGCGCTACCCATTGATGTGAACCACTCCAACTGGGACCACCAACTGCTGGAGGCACAGGGGCAGGGCCAACCGCCGATACGTCTGGGCCTGCGACTGGTGAAAGGCTTGAGCCGCGAGGGCGCCCAGCGCATTGTTGACGGTCGCCGGCAGGCACCATTCCAGCAGATCAGCAATCTGCGCGAGCGGGCACAGCTCGACCGGCGTGACATGGAAGCCCTGGCAGACGCCGATGCGCTGGCCTCACTCAGCGGTCACCGACACCAGTCCCAGTGGCAGATCATGGCGCTGGAACAGCCGCGGCCGCTACTTCACGACGAGCAACGCCAACCTGCCAGTTACTTCGATGACAGTGTGCAACTGCCGGCACCGGGAATCGCCGAGGAAGTCCTGTCAGACTATCGCGCAACCGGCGTCACCCTGCGCGCTCACCCGATGAGCCTGTTGCGCGATCGCCACCCGTTCAACCGCTGCAAACGCCACACTGACCTGGGCGACATCAGCAACGGTCGATTTATTCGTATCGCCGGCCTGGTGACCTGTCGCCAACGGCCGGGTACCGCCTCGGGCGTGCTGTTCCTGACCCTTGAAGACGAAACCGGCAACAGCAATATCGTGATCTGGAAGCGCACCCAGGAACAGTTCCGCAAGGCACTGATGACCGGGCAACTGCTGTTAATCAAAGGCACTCTGGAAACCCGCGACAATGTGACTCACATCATTGCCGGCGCCATTTTCGATTACACCGGGCATCTGGAAACCCTGAACCTGAAATCCAGGGACTTCCACTGATAGGCACGAGCAGCGGGCGCGAGATAAACTGCATCAACCCCGTTGACCACAGGCACGCGCCCATGGAAGTACAGGAGGAACAGGCCGCTATCGATGACGCACTGGCTCTGTGCGCAGACACAGGCGTGGATATCGTACCGGTAGTTTTCGACCGCTTTTTCCAGCTAAACACGCAGGCCAGTGAACTGATGGCACACTCCGACCAACAGATGCGTGGTCGCATGCTGGAAGCCACACTGGACCTGTTCCTGTCGGCCCAGCACCTCGGACCGGGAAACTACCTCGACTGGGAACTGGACAACCACCTGGTGGCATACCGGGCCACACCGGCCATGTACCAGTCATTCTTCCAAAGCATCACCGAGGTGGTGAGCAGCCTGATTGGCAACCGCTGGAGCGCGACCCATGCACGGGCCTGGGACGGGCGCGTCACGCGCATCATGGCGCAGGTGCTCGCGCATCCAACAGCCAAAGCCGGATAGGGACACATTCATCGCACAAAACGCGCACATAAAAAAACCGGGCTCTGGAGAGTCCGGCTGAGAATGGACCTGGATGGATGCTTAGCCGACGAAGGCCAGGCGGGGTTCAGAGACGCCCTCTGACTCGCTGCCCTTCAGGTAGGCCAGCATGGTGTCGGCGTCAGACACTTCGAACGGGTCGATGGGGCAGTTGTCGCCGAAATCAGACTCGACAAACAGCTTCTGGATCTCGCCATTGTCAACGACCATCGAATAACGCCAGGAACGCATGCCGAAGCCCAGGTTGGACTTGTCGACCAGCATACCCATCTTGCGGGTGAACTCGGCGTTGCCGTCAGGCAGCAGGAAGATGTTCTTGTTGCCCAGTTCCTTGCCCCACTTGAACATGACGAAGGCATCGTTCACTGATACGCAGACAATCTCGTCAACGCCCAGCGACTTGAACTCTTCGTAAAGCTCGTCATAGCGGGGCAAGTGGTTGGAGGAACAGGTCGGGGTGAAAGCACCCGGCAGAGAGAAAACCACGACCTTCTTGCCGCCGAAGATATCCTCAGTGGTCTTGTCTTCCCAGCGGTAGGGGTTCTCGCCGCCGACGGATTCATCGCGAACACGGGTCTTGAAAGTGACTTCTGGTACACGGGTAACAACGCTCATCGTGCAAACTCCTTTGGTTGATTGCGGTTGATGTACGTATTATCGCGGGGAGCAGGATTTCGGTAAAATGAATTAAATAACAAAAGTTGATAGGTTTTTCCGATTGATGATGAGCGCGGGCCCGCCGACCTGTCGTTTTAAGGGCCGGCGCGGCAGTGCTATGAGGCTGGCCCGCGCTCAGGGGCGTGGGCGTTCAGTCGTCTTCGCGGCGGAGTTCAGCGGCCATGGCGCCGGCTGCATCAACCTGGAGCCGAAACACAATAGGGCGACAGCACACCTGGCAGTCTTCCACGTAGCTGGCATCGCAATCTCCCGGGTCCAGGAGCACCGTGATGGGCTCCCAGCAATAAGGGCAGGTCACAGATTGTTCCTCGAGCTGGCTCACGCCGCCTGGTCGCTGACCACTCAGGCGGAGAGCTTGAGCGCAGGATCATCGGCGGGCTCTTCGGGCGGCGCTTGCCCCTGGTCCGCTACTGCCTGCGTAAACCGCAGCGCGCCATCCTCCAGCTCACCCTTGCGAAACATCGCGCGATCGCGGCCATAGTTCTGGGGGTTCAGCCACGGCGCCCGATCACCCTGGCGGGGAAATTGATCCATCACCCGTTCCATATAGCCCGGCGAAAAGTCATCAATCCAGGGGCGGGCCGGCATATCGGCAAGATCCGCCGGAACTCTGGGCGTCACCTGCGTAGTGCCGGTTGCACGCATGTGATTGAGCACCCGGCATACCCACTCTGCGGTCAGGTCTGCCCGCAGCGTCCACGATGCGTTGATATAGCCGAAGGTGGTTACCATATTCGGTACGTCGGAGGCCATTAGTCCCTTGTAGGTCCACTTACCGGAAAAATCGACCGGCTCACCATCAATAGAAAATTCTGACTCGCCCATCACCACCAGCTCCAGTCCGGTCGCGCTGACGATGATATCCGCATCCAGCTGCTCACCGGACTCCAGTAAAATGCCGCGCTCATTCAGGCTCGCGATGTGGTCGGTCACTATTCTGGCGCTGCCATCGCGTAGCACCTCGAAAAGATCGCTGTCGGGCACCAGGCAAAGGCGCTGGTCCCAGGGGTTGTAGCTGGGCGTGAAGTGTTTTTCCACGTCATAGTCAGGCCCCAGCTCATCGCGCACCCAGCCCAGCAGGCGCTCCCTCACCTTGTCCGGCGCTGTTCGGCTTCGCCGATAGAACCACTGTTGAAAGCGGGTGTTCTTAAAGCGTGTGACGGCGTAAGCCCACTTCTCAGGCAACAGTTTTCGCAGCGTATTGGCAATCAGGTCCCGGCTGGGACGCGACACCACATACGTGGGTGAGCGCTGCAGCATCACCACCTCGGCGCCGTCGCGGGCCATGGAGGGAACCAGCGTCATGGCCGTCGCGCCGGAACCGATAACGACCACTTTCTTGCCTTTGTAGTCCAGATCCTCCGGCCAGAACTGGGGGCAGATAACAGGACCGTCGAAAGCCTCCCGGCCCCGAAACGCGGGCATGTGACCACGATCGTAGCTGTAGTAGCCAGCACACATGAGCAGGAAATTGGCGCGCAGTTCGACGCTACTGCCATCGGCCTGCTCGGCCCGCACTGTCCAGCGGCTGGTGCTGGAATCCCAGTCGGCTGACACCACTTTGTGGCCAAAGCGGATGTGTTCATTGACCTGGTATTCATTCGCCGCTTCACAGACGTACTCGCGAATCGAGGGGCCGTCGGCAATCGCTTTGGGGTTGCGCCAGGGTTTGAAGCTGTAGCCAAGGGTGTGCATATCGCTGTCAGAGCGAATCCCTGGGTAGCGAAAAATATCCCAGGTACCGCCAATCGCCTGGCGACGTTCCAGCAGGGTAAAGGTATGCTGTGGACAATCACGGTGGAGGTGGACGGCTGCACCGATACCAGACAGCCCCGCACCTACAATCAAAACATCTACTTCGTCAGTCACTCACCGATTCTCTCTAATCATCACAGCCTGATCCACGGGCTATGCAGCCACGTAAGGCCTCTATGTATCGAATTCTCGTCATACTAATCGTTATTGCCACCGGACCTCTACTCATGAGCTGCACTGCCGCACCGGGATACAAAGGCCCGATCTCTGATCATTTCGATGGCAAACAGTTCGTTAATCGCGATCCCATGTCGAAAACACCCTGGGATTTGATGCGACTTGGCTGGGGCTCCCTGACCCGCGCTGAAAAATGGCCGGACTGGATCGACATAGAGCCCCAGAAGATTGCCAGGGAGCGTGTCACTGAGGGAATCTCGATTACGTTTATCAATCACGCCACTTTTCTGCTGCAGGTTGATGGACTGAACATCCTGACGGACCCGGTCTATTCCGAGCGAGCCAGCCCATCCCAGTTGGTAGGCCCCAGGCGCGTGCACGCCCCGGGGGTGAATATGGAGGACCTCCCGCCCATCGATGTGGTTCTCATCAGCCACAATCACTACGACCACCTGGATGAGGCTACCCTGACGGCACTGGAAACCCACTCCGACAAGCCGCCACTGGTGGTTGCCGGGTTGGGAAATGCTGCTCTTCTGGAAACCCTGTCCATTCAACACCATGCCGAACTGGACTGGGAACAGGGCATCGACGTGGACGGTGTGGAGATCGTGTTTACCGAATGCCGCCATCGCTCCGGTCGCGGAGCATCCGACCAGATGAAAACCCTGTGGGGCTCTTTCGTGATCAAGACGTCTGAGGGCAACCTCTACTTTGCAGGGGATACAGGCTACGGGCCACACCTGGCAGATGCCGGTCAGCGCCACGGGCCGTTTGCGCTCTCCCTGTTGCCTGTCGGCGCCTACGAGCCTCGCTGGTTCATGAAGGACGTTCACCTGAATCCCGAGGAGGCGGTACTCGCTCACCAGGACCTGAACAGCGAGTACAGCGTTGGCATCCATTTCGGTACCTTTCAACTCACCTACGAAGCCATTGATCAGCCCGTCATCGACCTGGAAGCATCGCTGAAGCAGCACAATATTTCCAAAGAGGCCTTCCGCGTCATGTCCGTGGGCGAGCACTGGCACCTTCCCGCCCAAACGTCGACCAGAGCTGTCGCGACACGCTGAGTCAGATCAAGGTTTAACCAGTCTTCGGTTGCAACACACTCCAACTCGCCTACGCTTCGGCTGTGGCGGCGACTCATCGCCCGTCAACGCCCACTGGAGGTCTCGCAATGCAAAACCTGATAACAAAACTAAGCGCCGCCGTTGCACTTTGTACCGTGAGTGCATCATTCACCTCGGCACAATTGCCCCCACCACCCACTACCGAGGGGCTGGCCAGCGCATATACAGGCAAAACCTACTCCCCCTATGCGGGAAGAAATTTCGCTACGGACATCTATTGGGGTGACACGCATCTTCACACCGACATGTCCATGGACGCGGGCGCTTTCGGCAATCGCCTGGGCCTGGATGAAGCCTGGCGCTTCGCCAAGGGCGAGGAGGTCATCTCGACGACCGCGGGTGCCGTCCGACTGTCCCGCCCCCTGGACTTCATGGTGCTGGCCGACCACTCGGACAATATGGGCTTCTTCCCCGATCTGGTCGGCGGGGCCCCTCACATCGTGTCGGATCCGACTGGCCGCGACTGGTACGACCGCATCCAGGCGGGTGACGGCGTCAATGTGGCGCTGGAGCTGATCTCCCAATTCTCACAGGGCGAATTTCCCGAAGCCATGCTGTACAGGCCCGACAGCGCACCCTACAAAAACGCCTGGAAAAGAACGGTAGAGGCGGCCGAACGGCACAATGACCCGGGCAAATTTACGGCCTTTATCGGCTACGAATGGACATCACTGTTCAAGGGTAACAACCTGCATCGCGTGGTCATCTACCGCGACGGCGGTGACAAGGGCGGCCAGACTGTTCCTTTCACCACCTACCCGCCCACCGGCAGCCCCTATCCTCAGGACCTGTGGGACTGGCTGCAGGCCTATGAACAGGACACAGGCGGTGACGTACTGGCCATCGCCCACAATGGCAATCTGGCGAACGGGATCATGTTTCCGATGAGCCGGCAGGTGGACGGCAAGCGGGTTGACGTGGAGTACGTGGAGCGCCGGGCACGCTGGGAACCTTTGTACGAGGCCACCCAGATCAAGGGCGACGGTGAGGCCCACCCGTTCCTCTCACCCGACGATGAATTCGCCGACTATGAAACCTGGGATATTGGCAATCTCGATGTTTCGGAAGCCAAAACTGACGACATGCTGGCCGGCGAATACGCGCGCGAAGCGCTCAAGCGCGGCCTGCAACTGGAGGCCAAGCTCGGCACCAATCCCTACAAATTCGGCATGATCGGGTCCACCGATAGCCATACATCGCTGGCCACGGCCCAGGAAGACAATTTCTTCGGCAAGCACAGCGGCGCGGAACCCTCTCCCGAGCGCATGAACCATCCGTTCATGAACAACGAAAACGGCACTATCTTTGGTTGGCAACAGGTGGCCTCAGGCCTGGCCGCGGTCTGGGCCAGGGAGAACACCCGTGAAGCCATCTTCGACGCCATGGAACGCAAGGAAGTTTACGCGACCACGGGCAGCCGCATGCGGGTGCGCTTCTTTGGAGGCTGGGACTTTACCCTGGCCGACTTCCGCGGCAATCGCCAACCCGCTTTCACCGGCTACAGCAAGGGTGTTCCGATGGGTGGAGACCTGCCGGCCGGTGGCATGAAATCTGCGCCCAGCTTTATGGTTTATGCGCTGCGTGACCCCATCGGCGCCAACCTGGATCGTATCCAAATCATCAAGGGCTGGTACGACGGGGGCAAGCTGCACGAGAAAGTGTACGACGTGGCCTGGTCAGACGAACGTGAGATCAGCGAGGCCGGCAAGCTGCCGCCAGTGGGCAACACAGTGAACGCAGCCACTGCCTCCTGGACGAATACCATTGGCGCGGCTGAATTAGGAACAGTATGGACCGACCCGGATTTCGATCCCGAGCATCGCGCGTTCTATTATGCGCGAGTGATGGAAATACCGACGCCACGCTGGTCCACCCATGACGCCTTCCGATTCGGCATCGACATCCCCGAGGGCGCACCGGCCGCCACTCAGGAGCGCGCTTACACCTCACCAATCTGGTACACCCCCTGAGGCAGGCGCTGAGGCTGGTTACCAGCAGTCACTGATGGTGACCGCCGACGTCGACTGCAACCTGAGCCGGCAGTCTGTGCTGCCGGTCAGCTCGATGCCAGTGACGGGGGAACCCTGAAGAGCTATTAATCCAGCCACTTGTCGACGTGGGTCGACTGGTACCGGGCCAGCCTGTCCAGCAATTCGGGCACTGAGCCTTCTACCTGTAACAGGTCGCGATGAGCGCGGTGTACAAATCGCTGGTCGACCATCTGGTCGAGGAAGGCCAGTAGATGGTCGTAGTAACCGGCAACATTCAAAAGCCCAATCGGCTTGTCGTGAAACCCCAGCTGGTTCCAAGTCCAAACCTCGAACAACTCCTCCATGGTGCCTAATCCACCGGGCAGGGCGATCATGGCGTCGGAGAGGGAGAACATTTTCATCTTGCGCTCGTGCATCGAACCCACCACGTGCAACTCGGTGAGCCCGTGGTGCTCCACTTCCCTGGCAGCGATGTCAGACGGGATCACTCCCACCACACGGCCACCGGCAGCGAGTGCGGCATCAGCCGCCGCGCCCATCAGGCCGACATGGCCTCCGCCGTAAACCAGAGTGATATTGCGTTGCACCAGCTCGACGGCCAGCCCCTCTGCCGCCTCGCGATAGGCCGGATCAGCGCCCGGACTGGAGCCGGTATACAGGCACAGGGCGCGCATCGACCGTTACCTGACCAAGCGGCCTTTGTTGGCAGCAATTCGCATACGCAGGGCGTTGAGTTTGATAAAGCCCTCAGCATCGGCCTGGTCGTAAGCGCCCGCGTCCTCCTCGAAGGTGGCGATATGCTCGTCGAACAGGCTGTCATCCGACTGCCGGCCCGCAACGATGACGTTGCCTTTATAGAGTTTGAGTCGAACCCGGCCGTTGACGGTTGCCTGGGACGCATCGATCGCGGTCTGCAGCATTTTGCGCTCGGGTGACCACCAGTAGCCGTTGTAAACGAGCGTCGCATAACGGGGCATCAGTTCGTCTTTGAGATGGGCAACCTCACGGTCGAGGGTAAGAGATTCGATAGCGCGGCGGGCTTTCAGCATAATCGTGCCGCCCGGTGTTTCGTAGCAGCCGCGGGACTTCATGCCCACATAGCGGTTCTCGACGATGTCGTCGCGGCCTATTCCATTCTCGCCCCCAATGCGGTTCAGGGTTTCCAGCACTGTGGCAGGGCTCATAGCCTGCCCATCGATAGCCGTGATATCACCGCCCTGAAAATCCAGCTCGATGTAGGTGGGCTCATCCGGCGCCGCCTCAGGGCTCACTGTCCAGCGCCACATGTCCTCCTCGGCTTCCGCCCAGGGATCTTCCAGAACACCGCCCTCATAGGAAATGTGCAGCAGGTTGGCGTCCATCGAGTACGGTGACTTCTTCTTCGATGTCGCGAAATCCACCGGAATGTCGCGGGCCTCGCAATAGGCCATCAGCGACTCCCGCGAACTCAGGTCCCATTCGCGCCAGGGTGCGATGACCTTGATGCCGGGCTTCAGCGCATAAGCGCCCAATTCAAACCGCACCTGGTCGTTGCCCTTACCGGTCGCGCCGTGAGAAATGGCATCAGCGCCGGTTTCATTAGCAATATCAATCAGGCGCTTGGCAATCAGCGGGCGAGCGATGGAGGTACCAAGCAGATACTCACCTTCGTAGACCGTGTTTGCGCGGAACATGGGATAGACGAAATCACCGACGAACTCCTCCCGCAGATCGTCAATGTAGATTTCCTTCACCCCGAGGGCTTGCGCCTTGGCACGGGCCGGCTCCACTTCTTCGCCCTGCCCGATGTCAGCGGTAAACGTCACCACCTCGCAGCCATAGGTGTCCTGCAGCCAGCGAACGATCACGGAGGTATCCAGGCCCCCGGAATACGCCAACACCACCTTGCTTACATCAGACATCGCTACCACCACTCCAGTGCTCCAAAAAAGGCCGCACAGTGTACTCCCGGCCTCTGTCAATTCCCAGCGCGCGGGCCCCGAGTTTCAGCCCGGTGGCGATTGCGGTAGCATGCGCATTCTTCCGCCCGGCCCTGAACATCAGTGAAAGAAATTACCCTCACCCGCCCGGACGACTGGCACGTGCACCTGCGTGACGGCGATGCCCTGGCCAGCACCTGTGCCGACATGGCGCGGTATGTGGGTCGTGCCATCGTCATGCCCAACCTGACGCCCCCAGCACGCACCGTGGCTGATGCCGCCGCCTACTGTGATCGCATCAAGGCTGCGATGATCGGCCTGCCACGGCAGTTCGAACCCCTGATGACGCTCTACCTGACCGACCAGACCGACCCGGCAGAAATCGAACTCGCTGCGGCTTCGAAGCACGTACACGCGGTAAAACTCTACCCCGCCGGCGCGACCACCAATTCAGATGCTGGTGTTGCCCACCTCGAGCCGCTGTTCCCGGTGCTGGCGGCGATGGAAGAGTGCGACCTGCCGTTGCTGGTCCATGGAGAGGTGACCGATCACGACATCGACATCTTCGACCGCGAGAAGGTGTTTATTGATCGACACCTGGGACCCATCGCAGCACGGTTCCCCGGCTTGCGCATCGTGCTGGAACACATCACCACACGAGATGCCGTTCAGTTCGTGCGAGAAGCCCCGGATAACGTGGCGGCAACCATCACCGCGCACCACCTGCTGCTCAATCGCAACGATATGCTGGTAGGCGGCATCAGGCCGCACTACTACTGCCTGCCGATCCTGAAGCGCCGGCTACACCAGAACGAGCTGCTAGAGGCCGCTACCTCCGGAAGCCCCAAGTTCTTCCTCGGGACGGACTCTGCCCCGCATACGACCGCCACCAAGGAGGCCGCCTGCGGCTGCGCCGGTGTTTACACCGCCCATGCCGCACTGGAGCTGTATGCCGAAGCGTTCGAATCTGTGGATGCGCTGGACCGGCTGGAAGGATTCGCCTCTCACCTGGGGCCGGATTTTTACCGTCTGCCTCGCAATACCGACACCGTCACCTTGCGCCGCGAAGCCTGGGAAGTACCAGCAACCCTACCGCTGGGTAACTCCCATCTCACTCCCCTGCGCGCTGGCGAGACTGTCGCCTGGCGCGTTGTCTACCAGGACGCCTGAAGCTTGTCACACGGCGAAGCACAGCGCATCGCGGACCGGTTCCGCGGTTTTCTCCCGGTGGTCATCGATGTGGAAACCGGCGGCTTTGCGGCCGCCACCGATGCCATCCTCGAGATCGCGGCGACCATTGTGCGCATGGATGACGATGGCCATCTCTCGGTTCACCGCACCCTGAATTTCAATGTGCAGCCCTTCGAGGGTGCAAACCTTGAACAGGCGGCGCTCGACTTCACCGGCATCGATCCTCACCACCCGTTTCGGGAGGCGGTTGCAGAAGAAGAGGCGCTGGGCGAGCTGTTCCGCGCTGTGCGCAAGGAGATTCGCGACCAGGGCTGCAACCGGGCCATACTGGTCGGCCACAATGCCCACTTTGACGCTGGCTTTGTGAATGCCGCGGTGGAGCGTTGCGGCATCAAGCGCAACCCTTTCCACCCGTTCTCCCACTTCGACACCGCCACACTCTCCGGCCTGGCCTATGGTCAGACCGTGCTCGCCAAGGCCTGCTCAGAGGCGGGCATTGCCTTTGACAATGCCGAGGCGCACTCCGCCGCGTACGACGCAGAGCGTACCGCAGAGCTGTTCTGTGAAATTGTTAACCGCTGGAAGGACTCCGGCGGCTGGATGCCCAGCTTCAGCGATTGATCAGTCTTCGCCGCTGATCTCGTTGAGAATCACGTCAAGCTCCCGCACCAGAACCTCGATACTGTCTGCTCCCAGCAGCTCATACTTCACATTCTCATCCAGGGGCAATAGTTGCACCAGCGTGTAAGCAACCTGCCACGCGTCGTTGTAGTCGACGGTCAAAGCCATGCGTTGCACGTGCGGATGGCCTTCGAGGCTGCGCAGCACCGCAACCAGTGATTGCCAGGCCTCCAGCACGGGTTCCGCCTCTGGCACGGGTTGAAGTTCAACCTGCCCCATGACCAGCCCGCTGTCTGCTCGATGGCTACTGCCCAGCTCAAAGCGTTCACCGCCCTCGATGGTAATACCCAGCAGGCCGTTTGGCAGCTGATCCCAGTCCACGATGCGGGCATAGGTGCCGTAGTCGCCCAACTCTGGCTCAAGTGATTCCGCACCGGCCACTTCCGGGCCGCTGCGAATCCAGACTACACCGAAGCCTTTGCCCTCCCGCATGCAGTCCCGAACCATGTCCAGGTAACGCCGCTCGAAAATCTGCAGCGGCATTCGACCATGTGGTACCAGCACAGCCGAGAGCGGAAACAGGGGAATGTCAGTCATGATGGCGGGGGTATCCTGTTCTATAGAGGGCGACTGGCCTGTTCCAGTCGATCCAGAATGATAATGGCTTCATCGGCGTTACGACCACAGATATCCTCGGCCGGCAGGAAGTCCGCGCAGGCTGTGGGGCGACGAGGGTCGCCGAACAGGCGACAGGCCCGCATGTCATCGAGGTGAACACAGCGAACGCCGGCCGCTTTGCCATCGGGCATTCCGAAAAAGGGCAGGTTGATGGAAGGAGCGATGCAGCAGGCGCCACAGCCGCTACGGCAAAGCATCAGCCTCGCCCTCTCGGCCCAGTGGTTTCACCGCGATTATCAGCTGCGGCAGCAACAGCAGCGCGCCCAGTACGGCGGCGATCATAGCCAGCACCGTCAACAGCCCGAAGTAAATGCTGGGATTGAAGTTCGACAGGGTCAGGGTGCTGAACCCGATCACCACTGTAACCGTGGTGTAGTACATCGCCCGACCGATGCTGCCGTGACAACGGTACATAGTGGCCCGGTAGTTCCGGTCGGTGGGAAATTCACGCAGGTAACGGTGCACATAGTGAATGCAGTCATCAACGCCGATGCCCACCACAATAGCTGCAATGGTAATCGTCATGATATCCAGGGGAATGCCCGCCAGCCCCATAACACCCAGCACCAGGCCCGCGGCCAGCATGTTGGGCGCTAGCGCTATCAGTGCCAGCGAAAAGGAACGGAACAGTAACCAGAACATGACAAGAATGGCCAGGAACACAGCGCCCAACGTCAGAATCTGCGAACGGAACAGGCTTTGCAGCACGTTGTTATAAAGCACCAGCATCCCGGTGAACTCCAGCTGCTCGGGAGCCAGGCCCGCCTCGTTTATCAACTGGCTCCTCAGTTGCGTCAGAAACTCATCCCGGCGCAGGTCCTCGCTGGTTTCCATGGCGCGAACGGTGACGCGAGCCTGCTCCTGGGACGCGGCAAAATAGGGGTCAACCATCAGCCCCTTGATATCATCAGGCAGGCTCTTTTGCACCAGCGCCAACTCCACGCTACCAATATCCTGGCCGAGAAGGTCCTTCACCACTGAAAAAGTCGTCGACAGCGACAGTACCTTGCCGGTCTCGGGGCGCTGGTCCACCAATTTGTGGACTGAATCAATTACGCGCATCCCGTCCAGACTGAACCAATAGCTGGGCTGGAAGTTCTCGCCCTCGCTGAAATCGTCAAAATCACTGTCGAACTCATCGTCCCACTCGTCCAGCGAATCCGAAGCGGGTGGCGCACCAAAGTCGTCGAAGTCCTCGGCAAAGGGGTCATCCGCCGCCAGCGGTGGTGCGTCGGCAGCCGCGGCCACCTGCTCCAGGCCCGGCAAGGGCTCATCCTGGTTGGGTGCGTAAATCACAATATCGAGGGGGATGGTGCCACCCAGCTTGGAGTCCAGCAGTTCCATGCCCTGGTAAATCTCGGTGCTGTCCTTGAAGTAGTCGATGAATCGATTCTCTACTTCCAGGCGTGCTATCCCCCAGGCTACCAGGGCCACCATCACGCCGCTGCCGAGCAGTATTGCGGTGCCATGGCGGTCAGTTATCGCCGCAAAATGCAGGGTCATGGCCTTGCGAACTGCAGCGTATTTGAACGGGCGACCCTTGGGCCATACCAACATCATGCAGGGCACGATGATGAACGCCAGCACCAGGGCAACCGCAATGCCAACGGTCATCATCCACCCGAAGTCGATAACTGGCTGGATGCCCGACACCACCAGGGACATAAACGCGACGATGGTAGTTATGCCGGTATAGACACAGGGCACAGCCATCAATTCCACCGCTCGCTTTACCCGCTGGTACAGATCACCCTCGGGGTCTTCGGCGTGCAGTTCCCGGTAGCGAACGATGAGGTGAATGGCGATGGCCAGTGTAATGATCAGTAACACGGCCACGAAGTTGGAGGAAATGACAGTCATCCGCCAATCGAGAAACCCGAGCAGGCCCAACATAACCGTGACCGTGGCGCTGCAGGTCACCAGGGGAATGACTACCCAGCGCACGCGCTGGAAGATCGCCGCTAGCACCACCAGCATGACGCCCAGAATTGCGCTCCCGAAGAGCACCAGGTCGCTGCGCACAAAGCTCACCATATCGGCAGCAATCATGGGAACGCCGCCCACAAAAATCTGTGCGTGGCCGCGATACTGCTCAGCGATCTCTCTCACGCTGGTTACCAGTTCACTCTGGCGTTCCAGCGCCTCGCCAGCGTGAGCCTTGAAAGCCGCTTCCACTTCCGCCAGCTCAGCCAGTCCAGCGCTGTCCAGTTCGCCCCCGGCGGCCTGACGACGCAGTGCTTCGCGGGTGTCCAGCAGCGTGAAATAGACATCATCGCGCTGCAGGTTGACCTGCACCGCAGTGAGGTCGCCATCGCGGCTGACCAAAAGGTCACGATAAATTGGGCTGGTGGTGAACTCCTGCAGGGCAAGATCACGGTCCAGGCCAGGTGTTTCCATCGAAGGCAGCGGATCACCCGAGGTGATATCCGACAGGGTTACCGGCGGACTCTCCAGCAGGGGCACATCCCAGACGGTGACCACCGACGATACACCCGGCAGCCGGCGCAGTTCGTCCGCCATGTCGCGCAGCGGTTCCAGCGAGGCATCACCCAGCAGCGCCCCTGCCGGCGCCCAGGTCAGCAGCAGAAAGTCTTCGGCCCGGTACTCCTTACCCACGTCGCGGAAAAACTCGAGATCAGGATCGCCCTGCAGCAGCAGGGAATCGGCTGATGCGTCCAACTTGATTTTGTCCAGTTGGCTCGCACTGGCAACCAACAGCAGCGCCACGACCAACAGAGACAACCAGGGCCGGCGCAGGACCAGCGACTCGTAGCAACGTGCAATCGTCTCAGTCATGTACCGGTGTCCAGTTGCTCAAGCAATTTATCGTGTACGCCGCCAAATCCGCCGTTGCTCATAATGACCACGACATCGCCGCTGGCTACTTCATCGGCAACGCGTGTTACCAGCTCATCGATGGTGCGACACAGAGCTGCCGGTGCCGGGCTTTGGGCCACCACCTCGTCCAGCGACCAGTCCATGCCCTCAGGCTGGTACCAGAAGACACAGTCAGCATCGGCGGTGGCCGGCGCCAGTCGCGCGCGGTGCTCGCCCATGCGCATGGTATTGGACCGGGGTTCTATGAGGGCGATCACCCGCCCCTCCCGATTGCCCGCGCGCAACCCGCCCAGGGTCGACGCAATAGCCGTGGGGTGATGGGCAAAGTCGTCGTAGACCGACACCCCCCTCACCTCGCCCAACAACTCCAGCCGTCGCTTGACGCCATCAAAGGCCACCAATGCCTCAGCGGTAACCGACAGCCCAACGCCCACGTGGCGAGCCGCAGCAGCAGCGGCGAGCGCATTTTCGACGTTGTGCGTACCCCGGTACTGCCAGTGAATATCTACCGGCTCTGCTCCGGGCCCCGACAGGGTAAACGCAGACCCGTCCGCTTCCAGCAGGCGGGCCTGCCAATCCGATGCCTTGTCAGCGCCAAATGTCTGACACGGCGTCCAGCACCCCAGTTCCAGCGTTTCGTCGATCGCAGCCACATCGGCAGGGTGCACAATCAGGCCGTCACCAGGGACGCAGCGGACAAGATGATGGAACTGCCGCTGTATGGCCTGGAGATCCGGGAAGATGTCGGCGTGATCAAATTCCAGGTTGTTGATAGTCAGCGTTCGGGGACGGTAGTGGACGAACTTCGAACGCTTGTCGAAAAAGGCCGTGTCGTACTCGTCCGCCTCAACTACAAAGAAATCGGAATCACCGCTGCGCGCCGAGACGCCGAAATTACCGGGCACACCACCGATCAGGAACCCCGGCGTCATACCCGCATACTCCAGGATCCAGGCCAGCAGGCTGCTGGTGGTGGTTTTCCCGTGCGTACCGGACACCGCCAGCACCCACTTGTCCCGTAACAGGTGCTCGGCCAGCCACTGTGGCCCGGACGTATAGGGAATGCCGCTGTTGAGCATGTACTCGACCGCGGCATTGCCACGGGTCATGGCATTGCCGACAACCACCTGGTCCGGCGCGGGCTGCAGGTGGCTGGCTTCGTAGCCCTCCATCAGGGTGATGCCCGCCGCTTCCAGCTGGGTGCTCATGGGCGGATAGACATTGGCATCTGAACCGGTCACCCGGTATCCGCGCTCCCGGGCGAGAAGGGCAATACCGCCCATGAAGGTACCGCAGATCCCCAGGATATGTATGTGAGTCGACACGCTCGCTCCTTGCGACAAGCGCTGCATATTAGCACGCTGCCTCAGGGCACCGCAGTTCGCGAACGGTCCACAATGCGCGACCTTTGCCTTATCATGTGCCCTCGCCTGCCGGTGACAACCGGCTCACACTCTTCCAGCTGATTCCGGAATCTTCATGGCCCGCAAAAACGCCTTCTATGCACAGTCTGGTGGTGTCACCGCCGTCATCAATGCCTCTGCCTGCGGGGTGATCGAAACCGCGCGCCAGCACCGTGACCAGATCGGCAAGGTGTTCGCAGGCCGCAACGGCATTATCGGCGCGCTGCGAGAGGACCTCATCGACACCAGCAAAGAAAGCAAGGCCGCCATACGTGGCCTGCTGACCACCCCCAGCGGGGCATTCGGTTCCTGCCGGCACAAACTCAAGAGCCTTGAAGAGAACCGCGCAGAATACGAACGCCTCATTGAAGTGTTCAAGACCCACAACATCGGCTATTTCTTCTACAACGGCGGCGGTGATTCTGCCGATACCTGCCTCAAGGTGTCGCAGTTGAGCGAATCCACGGGCTATCCGCTGCAGGCGATCCACGTGCCCAAGACTATCGACAATGACCTTCCCCTGACCGACAACTGCCCGGGCTTCGGGTCGGTGGCGAAGTACATTGCCATTTCAACGCGCGAGGCGGCTATGGATGTCGCGTCTATGTGCGAAACCTCCACCAAGGTGTTCATCCTCGAGGTGATGGGTCGCCACGCGGGCTGGATTGCGGCCGCGTCAGGATTGGCCGCTGAAAAATCCGGCGATGCTCCCCACATCATCCTGTTCCCGGAGATTGCGTTTGATCGGGAAAAATTCCTGGCCAAAGTAGATCGCACCGTGAAGAAGAACGGCTATTGCGTGATTGTTGCCTCCGAGGGGGCCCAGTACGCCGACGGCACCTTTCTCACCGACTCGGGCGTTCGCGATGCCTTTGGCCACGCCCAACTCGGCGGCCTCGCCCCCTCACTGGCCCAGATGGTCAAGTCAGAGCTGGGTTACAAGTACCATTGGGCGGTCGCGGACTACCTGCAGCGATCAGCGCGGCACATCGCCTCGGCCACCGACGTCAAGCAAGCCTATGCGCTGGGTGAATCGGCCGTGAAATTTGCGCTGGCGGGCAAGAACAGCGTGATGCCCTGTATCGTGCGTGGCACGGGCAAGCGCTATAGCTGGCGTATCGGGGAAGCACCCCTGCACAAGGTGGCCAATCGCGAGAAGAAAATGCCGCGCAGCTATATTTCACGTGATGGGTATGGAATTACCGCGGCAGCGCACGCCTACCTGGAGCCACTGATTGCCGGCGAGGACTACCCGGCTTACCGGAACGGCATGCCGCAGTACACCACGCTCAAGAACGTACCCGTGCCACGCAAGTTAGCCACCGATTTCGGCATCTAGCTGACCACTTTTCACACTCACCCGCCGGGATTTTGACCCCCGACCGCTGTACAATGCGCGCCCCATAGTGAAGTAGCAACACCGAGGTACCCGATGTACAGCAACAACTCATACGCCCGCTGGCGCCGCCATCCCTGGCACGGCCTTTATGCGCGCACCGAGGACGCGGCAGAAGACATTGTTCAGGTCTACGTGGAAATGACGCCTTCCGACGTGGTCAAGTATGAACTGGACAAGAATTCCGGCTTCCTGATGGTGGACCGTCCGCAGCGCACCACCTCAAGTCCGCCGGCACTGTACGGCTTCATCCCGCGCACGTTCTGTGCCGAGGAAGTCGCTGCGCGCTGCGATCATGCGGACATCGCCGACGGCGATCCCCTGGATATCTGTGTGTACTCAGAGCGCCTGATCACCCGTGCCGATATCGTACTGAACGCCCGCGTGGTTGGCGGCATCCAGATGATCGACGGCGGGGAAGCAGACGACAAGATCGTCGCCGTTCTCGAGGGTGACAACATCTGGGGTCATGTTCAGGACATCAGTGATCTGCCTGACATCAAGGTTGAACGCCTGCAGCACTATTTTTCGACCTACAAGATGGTGCCGGGTAAAGAAAACGACATCAAAGTGGATTTCGTCTACGGTCGCGAGGAAGCGCTGAAAGTAATCGCCGCCTCTGAGAAAGACTACTGGAACCACTATGGTGATCTGCACGACAGGGCAAAAGCCCGGGCTTCTTCCTGATCAGTGGCGGGGGCACCAGTCCTCGCCGACCCGTACATAGCGCGAAATCAACTCGCCCAACTCAGCCAGCACGATCTCGTACATAGCGAGATCGGTGCCGGCGAGTGCGTCCCTGATCGCTGGCACAGTCAGCGCAGACGCGCAGGGCAGTGCCAGCGGCGAATAGCTCAGGTGCCACCGCTCTGGCGCTACGCCACCACGGTCGTCAGCATAGGGGCGGTAGAACCCATGGGAAAGCCCCGCCGCCATGCGCTCGTCCAGCCAGTTGTGCAGCGCATCGAAGGGCCCGCCAGGCGCAACCTCCTCCGGTGTTAACTGCACGGCGTAGCCGGCGGGTACCGCGGAGGCGTCAAACATATCCAGGTCAGTTCCCCAGTGGTGTCTCGAGGTTCCCGGCAGTGCAGTGAAGCGCAGGATAGCGTGCAGTCGCTGCTGATCTGACAGCGCCGCCATATCGACCTGCCGACCCTCGTCGTCATGAACGGGGCGCCGTCCAGACGCTTTGGCATTGAAAATCGCGCACTGGCGCTCAAAGGAACGGAAGGCGCTGGCAATCCTCATCTCAAAACCGGCCGCCGCCGCATCGGCTTGCAATCTGGCAAACGCCTCGCCGGCCTCGGGGTGAAGCTGATGCCCCTCCCCCACGACAACCAGATGGGTTTCGGTGCGTCCGGTGAGCTGTTCCTGTGTCAGTATTCCCACGCTCTCGTGTCCACCTTTCAATGCGCGCAACGGCGACCGTCATAGTCCGCCAAACTGGTATCCTAACGCCTCCATGAAAACCGGAACAGCGTATGAGCCACATCGGGCATATCGACCAGTTTGACGACAATGCCACCAGCAGCCTGAGTGCCGACTTCCGTCAACTTTTACTGGTCAAGCGCAATGGTGAGCTGTTCATTTACGAAAACAGCTGCCCCCATACGCGCGAATCGCTGGACCCCATGGGCGGCTCCATCGCCGACGACGCAGCGCTACTGATTACCTGTCAGCGCCATGCGGCTGAATTTTTGAGTCACACCGGTGAGTGCGTGGCCGGGCCCTGCCAGGGTGATGCGCTCACCCCGGTTCCCTTTACGCTGAGTAATGGTGATATATACCTTGACTGAGCATTGCACGGGAAGGCCCCGCGGCGCGTCAGGGATCAAGGCTGAAAGGCAGTTGTTCGGTCAGCTCCAGGGCCGTCGGAGACACCTCTGCGCGCCATGCCTGCACTTCCAGGCCGGCGGATATCGCCTCTTCCAGCGCGTCACGGTAAGCGAGGTCTATATCGCCAGCGGCACACACCCGATCTACCCCGCGGTGGAACACGCAAAACAGCAACAGCGCACGGGTGTCTGGCGCCAACACCGATTGCAACTCGCGAATGTGCTTGCGCCCGCGATCACTCACGGCATCGGGGAAGGCGCCCAGATTGCCCTCCCGCCACAACGTCACTGACTTCACCTCGATAAAAACGCGACCGCCCACCCCCTCTAGCAGTAGGTCGGCGCGACTGCCCTGGCCGTACTTCACCTCGCTGCGAATGTTGGAATAGTCCGCAAACCCGGTCACCACTCCCGTCTCCAGTCCCTCTCGCACCACCGCGTTAGCTCGCGCCGAGTGGATGCACGCCATGCCCTGAGGCGTCTGAACCAACTCCCAGGTATGAGGGTACTTGCGAGTTTTGCTGTCGCTGACCGACAGCCACACCTTCGCTCCTTCGGGACGACAGCCCGTCATGGCGCCGGTGTTGGGACAGTGGGCAGTGATGATCTCGCCACCGGGCAGCTCAATATCGACCAGGAAGCGCTTGTACCGACGCACCAGGCGTCCCTCGATCAGTGTCGATAGTTCCACGTCAGCTCAGCACCTTCGCCATTCGCTCTACCGCAAGCTCCAGCCGATCCATGCCCGTGGTGTAGGAAAATCGCACGAATTCACTGGCGCGATGGCGACCAAAATCCAGTCCCGGTGTTACAGCCACGCCGTGATTTTCCAGCAGCGACAGGCAGAAGGCCTGGCTGTCATCGGTGAACCTGGCGGCGTTCGCGTAGACATAGAATGCCCCTTCGGGCTTGCAGGGCACATCGAAACCCAGGTCCAGCAACGCTGGATACAGGAAGTCGCGCCGCTGGGCGAACACCTGCCGGCGCTCATCAAGGATAGCCCGGGTTGCAGGCTTGAAGGCGGCCAGGGCTGCGTGCTGAGCCATGGTAGACATGGAAATAAACAGGTTCTGGGCAAGCTTTTCCAGCTCCGGCACCGCGGCCTCAGGAGCGACCAGCCACCCCAAGCGCCACCCGGTCATACCGAAGTACTTGGAGAAGCTGTTGATCACGAAGGCATCCGGATCAATCGACAGGATCGACGGTGATGGATCGTCGTAGCTGAGCCCGTGGTAAATCTCATCAACCAGCAGGTAACCACCGCGTCGCTTCACCGCAGCTGAGAGCCCCGACAGCTCCGCCGCATCCAGCGCAGTACCGGTTGGGTTCGCCGGTGACGCCACCAGCGCGCCCAGCGTGTCGTCCTGCCAGTGCTGTTCGACAAGATCGCCATTGAGCTGGAACCGGCTGGACGCATCTACCGGCACCAGCTGTCCATGCCCTTCCACCAGGCGCATGAAGTGTCGGTTACAGGGGTAGCCGGGATCGCTCATCAGCATCCCGTCGCCCGGATCCAGCAGCAGCGCTGAAAGCAGCAACAGTGCGCCGGAGGCGCCAGGCGTAACGACGATGCGCGAAGGGGGGACATCCAGGCCATAGTCACTGCGATAATAGTTCGACAGCGCTTCTCGCAGCTCGGGAATCCCGGCTGACTGGCTGTAGTAGGTGTGTCCCGCGGCGAGTGCAGCGCGGCCTGCCTCGACAATCGGGGCTGCGGTGGAAAAATCCGGCTCCCCTGCCGCGAGGTGCACGATGTCGCGACCTTCCCTTCCCAGCTCGATGGCACGGGACAAAACCTCGACCACGCGAAACGGCTCGATATCATCTATGCGACGGGCAAAAGGCCGTGCTCTTGAACTGCCTGCCATGCGCCATTCCCCTCGGTCCTGAAGCGGCTTATTCTAGCAATGCCCGAGGCGGCAGGAATCAGCGACGGGAAGCAAATTTTTTGTAGCGCAGCCCCGGGATATCTGGTAGTTTCACCGCCCTCAAACGGGGGGTGCCATAGATAATAGCCGCCCAAAATACGTCGAGTAGCCATGCCAGTATGGGAAGTTGACCATGCCAACGAAAGCGAAAGCCGCACCAAAGACCAAAACTAAGGCCAAGGCGAAAGCCAAGGCGCCTGGGAAAGCAAAGTCGCCTGCGAAAGCAAAGACGCCTGCGAAAGCTAAGGCGCCTGCGAAAGCAAAGGCCAAAGCCAAAGCAGCGCCCAAGAAAAAAGCTGCCGCCCGCAAGACACCAGCAAGGAAGGCGACTGCCAGTACCGAGTTCAGAAACTTCGTACCGTACAAGCCCTCGCGCGGTGAAGAGTATATGAACGAGCAGCAGCGGGATCACTTCCGCGGCATCCTAATGGACTGGAAATCCCAGCTGATGCAGGAAGTTGACCGGACCGTGACCCACATGAAGGACGAGGCTGCCAATTTCCCGGATCCGGCCGACCGCGCCACCCAGGAAGAGGAGTTCAGCCTCGAACTGCGCACCCGCGATCGCGAACGTAAGCTGATCAAGAAAATCGACAGCACCATGGAGCGCATCGAGCAGGACGATTACGGTTTCTGTGACGCCTGCGGCGTCGAGATCGGTATCAAGCGTCTGGAAGCACGCCCCACCGCTTCCCTGTGCATCGACTGCAAGACCCTTGACGAGATCAAGGAGAAGCAGGAGCTGGGCTAAGCTGGTGGGGATGGCCCCCCATGAGCCACGCTGAGCCAGCTTACCGGGGGCGCTTCGCCCCCTCCCCCACGGGCCCCCTCCACATGGGCTCGCTCATCGCCGCACTGGCAAGCTATCTCGATGCGCGGCATCAACATGGCCAGTGGCTGGTGCGCATGGAAGACATCGATCCACCGCGCGAGTCGCCTGGGGCGGCAAGCGCTATACTGGCCAGCCTGGTCAGGCACGGTCTCGTCGCAGACGGCGACATCATGTTCCAGCACACGCGATCGCAGGCCTACGATGGCGCCATCGCGCAACTGGCCTCAGAAGGCCTTCTCTTTAACTGCCAGTGCACTCGCCAGATGCTAGGGCCGAACGGCGCATGCGCGGGGCGCTGTGACGGCAGTCCACCGGCAGACGGCCGCCCCAGTGCCCACCGGGTGCGGGTATCTGCGAGTACCAACGTCGGTTTTGACGACCTGGTGCAGGGCCCCAGGCAGTGTAACCTGGTGCGCGATCTCCCGGATTTCACCGTTAGGCGCAAGGACTCGCTCTACGCCTACCAACTGGCCGTCGCCGTGGACGATCTCGCTCAGGGAATCACCCACGTGATACGTGGCTCGGACCTGCTCGAATCTACGCCGCGGCAGATTTACCTGATGCATTGCCTGGGCAGCGAGGCACCGATTTACGGGCATATCCCCGTCATCACCGGCAGCGACGGCCAAAAACTCAGTAAACAGACCCACGCAGCGCCGCTGGACGACCTCCGGGCGGAAGAAAATTTACGCGCGGCCCTGATGTTCCTGCACCAGCCCACCCCGCCGGAAAGCCTCACCAGTACTAGCGCTATTCTGGCCTATGCCATCGAGCACTGGTCAATGGCTCTGATTCCCAGGGTCATGAAACTACCCTCGCGGTAAGACCCGACCTTTACGCTGTCCCTTTACCCACCTGAAGTGCTTAAGTAGTATCCGCCGAACACTCCTGGGAACCCCGCTGCGTGTACATCAACAGAGTACTGCTGCTTCTGGCCGGCCTGCTGGTCATCTTCTATCCGACGCTGGAAGACTGGATGTTCGGTGACCAACAGGCATGGCACCGCCCGTACCTGCTCTGGCTGCTGGCCATCGGCGCGGCTTACTGGAACCAGCGCCGCGGGACACCGGATGAGCTTTAGTCTCGGCCAGATACTGCTGGCCATCATCGCCTACCTGTCAGGACTGTTCCTCGTCGCCCACCTGGCAGATCGGGGCAGCCTGCCCAAATGGCTGCTCTTGCACCCCGCCGTGTACGTCCTTTCGCTGGGTGTCTTTGCAGGCGCCATGGCAACCAACGCCATCTTTGCGCTGGCGATTCAACACGGCTACGGCTTCCTGCTCTATTTTGTTGGCGTTTCCCTGCTCTTCCTGATCACCAACCTGCTGTTGCTGCCGGTGCTGCGCCTGTGCCGCATCTACCAGCTGGCATCCCTGGCTGACCTGCTTACGTTTCGATTTCGCCGCCAGTGGGTAGGCAGCGCCGTCACGGTTGCCATGTGCCTGACCCTGATGCCCATGCTGGCGCTGCAGATACAGGCAGTTGCCGACAGCATTCACATTCTCGGGGGTGACGCGCAGAACCTCCTGCCCACGGCAGATCGACAGGACGGACTGGCACTGCTCTTTTGTCTGATCATGATCGGTTTTGCCATTCTGTTCGGCACGCGCAACGTCTCGCACCCGAATAGCAACCGGGGGCTGGTGACCGCCATCGCCTTCGAGTCGCTGGTCAAACTGGGGGCATTGATCGCCCTGATGCTGGTAGCCGTGTTCCAGGTATTCGATGGCTGGAACGGTATCGACAGCTGGCTACAGACCAACGCAACCGTACTGGCGCAACTGGAACGGCCACTGCCTGGCGATACCGCCCGCATGATGCTGCTACTGTTCTTCGCCGGCGCAGTCTGTATGCCGCACATGTTCCATATGGCCTTTGCCGAGAACACCGACAGCAAACACCTGCGCACCGCCAGCTGGGGGCTGCCGCTGTACCTGATGTTGATCAGCATCCCGGTGCTGCCCATTGCCTGGGCGGCACTCAGCCTGGATTCCAACCTGCCACTGGAATACGCCGGGCTGACCCTAGGCCTCTCCCTTGGATCGGTGGGCGCCAGTGCCGCTGCCTTCGTGGCGAGCCTGTCTGCCGCCAGCGCGGCGATTATCGTTATCACCCTGGCGCTGGCCAATATGTGCCTGAACCACCTGGTGCTGCCATTGCGGGTGCTGCAGCTTGACTCAAACCAGAGCCTCTACGAACAGCTGAGGTGGCTACGCCGCGCGCTGATCACCGTGCTGATTCTTGGAGGCTATGCCTTTTTCGTCGCCATTCACAGTCGTCTTCCACTGGCGGAACTCGGCGTGATCGCATTCACCGGTGTACTGCAGTTCCTGCCGGGGCTGGTGTTTACCTGCTACTGGCCCCGGGCCAATCGCAAGGGCCTGGCTGCGGGATTATTGAGCGGCCTGCTGGTCTGGTTTGTGATACTGCTGCTGCCCGGGTTTGTCGACCAGGCGCCCGCCTGGACGATGGGCCTGGCCGACCACTGGTACGGCAACGCCGACAGCAACTGGGCAGCTTCGAGCTCCCTGACCCTGATGATCAACGCGGGCCTGGTCGCGGTGGTGTCGCTGCTCACGCGCACCAGCGACGATGAACGCGTTGCCGCTGAAATCTGTGCGATGGACGAACCAGCACGCTCCTCCCGGCGCGCGCTGTCGGTAGGGAGCGCCGGGGAATTCATCGAACAACTGGCATCGGCTCTGGGCGACCAGACGGCCCAAGCCGAGGTAGAGCGCGCCCTGGGTGAGCTAAGGTTTGATCGCTCGGAACGTCGGCCCTACGCCCTGCGCCGACTAAGGACCCGCATCCAGGCGAATCTGGCGGGACTGCTGGGGCCGTCTGTGGCCTGGAATATCGTCGACCGCACCCTGCCCTTTAGGGACGACCAGACCAGCGGCAGCGAGGACTTTACCCTCCTCGAGCGCCGACTGGATAAGGCGCAGGGCCAATTTACGGGGCTGGCCGCTGACCTCGACAACCTGCGCCGTCACTATCGCCAGACCCTTGACGACCTGCCAGTGGGGGTTTGCTCCCTGGCCAGTGATGGCGAAATACTGCTGTGGAACCAGAGTATGTCAGAGATCACCAGCGTGGCACCGCCGGCAGTGGTGGGTTCATTGGTGCAATCACTACCGCAACCCTGGCAGCAGGTCATCGAAGAATTCCTGGGGCAAGATTCTCAGACCATCGGTAAACAGGAAGTTGATCTGGGCTCTGGCGACAGACGCTGGATAAGCCTGCACAAAACCATTCCCAGGGACCAGGAGCAGGACACCCTGATTCTGGTGGAGGATATCTCGGAAATGGAACGACTGCAGGACGAATTGCTCCACAGCGAACGCCTGGCCTCGATTGGTCGACTAGCCGCCGGCGTCGCCCACGAAATCGGCAATCCGGTAACCGGGATTTCCTCGCTGGCGCAGAATCTGGCCTACACAGATGACCCGCAGGAAATCCGGGAAACCAGCGAGGACATTTTGAAACAGACCGACCGGGTGACGCGCATCGTCGAATCACTGGTCAACTTCTCCCACCTGGGACTGGGCGGCGGCAGCGCCGAACAGGAGCCCTGTAACCTGGCGGACTGTGTGGACGAGGCCATCCACCTGCTGCGCCTGGACATTCAAGCCAGGGAAGTTGCCTACGACAACAGCTGTGACCGTGAGCTTCTGGTCAGTGCCGACAGCCAGCGATTGCTGCAGGTTTTCGTCAATCTCCTTTCCAATGCTCGGGATGCGTCCCCCGACGGCGGCCGCATCGCGATACGGGCGACCGTGGAGGGCGAAACCGCAAGGATCGAGGTCGAAGACCAGGGTTTTGGCATTCCTCCTGAATTGCAGGAAGAAGTGTTCGAGCCCTTCTTCACCACCAAGGACCCCGGCGACGGCACCGGCCTGGGCCTGGCACTGGTCTACAGCATCATGCAAGACATGTATGGCTCGGTAAACCTGGTCAGCCCAATCTCTGCCGGCGAGTTTCCCGGCACGCGTATCTCCCTCGTTCTACCCCTGGGGGACTACGGTTCAACATTTGATCTGTAACAGCACAAGTGGCTGTATTTTCTGGAATTTTCACTCCCGGAGGCGTATGTTGTGTAGCCCTGCGTGGTGAGGTAACACAAAATGCAAAGCATCCTGGTCGTAGAAGACGAATCAGTCATCCGCAATGCTCTCAAGCGATTGCTGGAACGCAGCGGCTATTCGGTCTCCGAGGCGGGCTCGGTACAGGAAGCCGAAACCTCCCATGAACTCGAGAGCTTTGACCTGATCATCAGCGACCTGCGACTGCCGGGAGCACCGGGTACAGACCTAATTAATAAAGCCGGCGATGTACCGGTACTGATCATGACCAGCTATGCCAGCCTTCGATCTGCCGTGGATTCGATGCGCATGGGCGCCGTGGACTATATCGCCAAACCCTTCGACCACGGAGACATGGTCAGCGCAGTGCAGCGCATTATCGCAGACCACCCCAGCAGTAAATCCGACGGTGCCGACAAGCCCGCCAGCGGCGGCAATACCGAGAGAGACTCAAGCATTGTGGGCAACTGCCCCGCCATGGTGACCCTGTTCGATCACATCAAGCGCGTGGCGCCCACCGAATCTACCGTACTGGTACTGGGTGAGACCGGAACTGGCAAAGAACTGGTAGCCAAGAGCGTGCACCGCCACAGCCAGCGAGCCGGCAAAACCCTCATCTGCGTCAATTGCGCTGCGATACCCGACACGCTGATCGAATCAGAACTATTCGGCTACGAAAAAGGCGCCTTCACTGGCGCCAATGCCAGCCGCATGGGCCTGATCGAAGCCGCCGATGGCGGTACGCTTTTCCTCGACGAAATTGGCGAGTTACCTATGGAGGCGCAGGCGCGTTTGTTGCGATTCATCCAGGAGGGTGAGATTCGCCGCATCGGCTCAGTCACGTCGCGCAAGGTCGATGTGCGCCTCATCTGCGCCACCCACCGCGATCTACAGACCCTGGCTGCCGAGGGCGATTTCCGTCAGGACCTTTACTACCGTATCAACGTACTGCGCCTGGCCCTGCCGCCCCTGCGCGAGCGTGGCAAGGACATTCTCCATCTCGCCGAGCACCTGGTGGCCGAGAAAGCCGAGGCGCTGGGACGCGAGGTCATGGCCTTGTCCCCCCGCGCGATTCAGGCCATCACTACCTATCAGTGGCCCGGGAATGTGCGGGAACTTGAGCACGCTATTGAACGTGCGATCGTGCTGAGCGACGGCGATGAAATTGAAAACGAAGCGCTGGGCATTGACCTGGAACTGGTGAACGTTAATCGACTGCGCGGCCAGAGAATCGGCGGCACCCCGACCTCCCGCCAGCCAGTGAGCAATGATCCGCCCGAAGATCTGTCGCTGGAAGACTACTTCCAGCGCTTTGTGCTCGAGCACCAGGACTCCATGAGCGAGACCGAACTTGCCCAGAAGTTGGGCATCAGCCGCAAGTGTCTCTGGGAACGTCGCCAACGCTTCGACATCCCGAGGAAGAAGGGCGGCAGCGCCGGCAGCAAGCCACGTAGAGCGGCCTCCTGAGCGTTACCCGGACCCAACCGGGTTACGAAAACCGGTGGCAAAAGGTAACAATTACAATGTTTCACATTTGTTACAAGCGCACCCGAAAAATATAAGTTACTGATTTACATGGATTTTATTTTTATTGGCACGTGATCTGCTCTATAACGCGCGGCTACAACAATAAAAATAAAAATCTGCTGCAATAACAATAAGATAACTTCACTATGGACCTGGATGGGGAAGACTTCTTCCCCTTCATTTCCTCTTGTGTATTGGCGTTACATACACATTCCGCCCCCGGAACGAGCCTTGCTCTGGTCAGTAGAGACGAGTTGGGTCGACCAGCACGATCCGAACCCGTGGGCACCGCAACAGACATTGTTGTTCATGCTGCCAATAACAATAAAGACGCACAGAAATAACAATAAGCCTCGAAGAGAGACCTGGATGGGGAAAACGTTGTTTTCCCCATCAACTTCCTGCACCTGACTCAGTCACTGATCGGCCCGTGAGAGGCTGGCACTGTGTTAAAATACGTCTTTCTCACAGCCATAAGGCCCCCTCCGCTTGAAGGTCATTCCCAGGGACGAACACTGCATCTCCCGCAAGAACATCAGTGACAGTGCCCTGAAGGTCATGGCGCGCCTGCGCAAACATGACCACCAGGCCTATCTCGTCGGGGGTGCCGTTAGAGATCTCTTACTGGGGGGACATCCGAAAGACTTCGACGTGGCAACCGATGCCACGCCAGAAGAAATCAATGCCCTGTTCCGAAATTCACGGATCATTGGCCGCCGCTTCCGCATTGTTCACGTCCGTTTCGGTCGAGAAATCATCGAGGTCACAACGTTCCGTGGCCACCACGACAGCGACTCAAGCGATGGTAAAACATCGTCAAAGCAGAGCGACAAGGGCCTGCTGCTGAGGGACAATGTCTACGGCACGCTGGAAGAAGACGCGGTCCGCCGAGACCTGACCGTCAATGCGCTTTACTACGATGCTGGTTCGTTCTCGGTGCTCGATCACGTCAATGGCCTGCCTGATCTCAAGCGCAAGCGCATTTGCGTGATAGGCGACCCCGCAACTCGTTACCGAGAAGATCCCGTGCGTATGTTGCGCACACTGCGCTTCGCCGCCAAGCTGGATTTCAACATCGAACGCCATACAGCTGCAGCCATTCCACAGTGCGCTGCGCTGCTGGGAGAGATCCCATCAGCTCGCCTGTTCGATGAGTTCCTGAAATTGTTTATGGCAGGCTACGCCGAGGAGACCCTTGATCGCCTGCTGGAATATCGGCTCCTGGAGTACCTGTTTCCGGAAACTGATCATCTCTTACGCCAGGACCAGCGCGCTCGCGAACTGGTTCGGTTGGCCATGGCCAGCACCGACCGCCGCGTGGCCGAAGACAAACCCGTTACCCCCGCGTTCATACTCGCCGCCCTGCTGTGGCCGGTGGTCACGCGGGAGTCAGATCACCTGCAGCATCGAGGTGATCCTCCCATGGTTGCCATGCACAGTGCTGCGCAGCAGGTCATTGGCGCCGCCTGCCAGGTGCTGTCTATTCCCAAACGCTTCAGCCTTCCCCTGCGGGAAATATGGGAGTTCCAGCTGCGACTGGAACGGCGTCAGGGCAAGCGTGCTGCCGAACTGGTAGATCATCGACGCTTCCGGGCCGCCTATGATTTCCTGTTACTTCGGGAAGCCGCAGGTGAGGAGACCGGCGACATCGGCCAGTGGTGGACCGAGTTCCAGACGCTGGATTTCGAAGCGCGCCTGGTCGAGGTGAAGAACGTCGGCGGTGATGAACGTCGTGAGGGCGGCCGGCGCCGTGGCTCCAAAGGCCGCGGCCGCCCCAGAACCCGCAGGGGCAATTCACGCCAGTGACGCGCGCCTGCATCGGGCTGGGCGCCAACCTCGGTGACCCAAAAGCGCAACTGGACCGCGCAGCCCGGCTGCTGCACGCACACGCAGACATTCGCTGCACGGCGACTTCACCCATTTATCGCAGCGCTCCCCTTGGCCCGCCCGGCCAACCCGATTATCTCAATGCAGCTGTCGCCCTTGAGACCACGCTTTCACCCTCGGCTTTACTGGCGGCACTGCAAGCAATAGAGCGCTCGCTGGGCAGGCTGCCGGGCGAGCGCTGGGGGCCGCGCGTAATCGACCTCGACCTGCTGCTCTATGACCAACAGTTGATCGACGAGCCCGGACTGATAGTGCCACATGCCGAGATCGCCCGGCGCAATTTTGTCCTTACGCCCCTGATCGACCTGCTCGGAGCCGGGTTTCAGCTGCCCGGCGGGGAAGAACTTGATACATTACTAACCCGGTGTCCCGGCGGTAGGCTGGCGCGCATCAGCGGTACCTTGAATTACACACCAGATCACGGATTGGAGAGCGGGGCTTGATCGGGGACAACGAGACCATCAACGTGGATCTCCGGGGGCGCACGCCACCCGCCTTCATTGCCATCGAGGGGCCGATCGGGGTGGGCAAGACGACCCTGGCCAAGCGTCTGGCAAACAGCTTCAACTACCAGACCCTGCTGGAGGAAGCGGAGCAGAATCCGTTCCTGGAAAAGTTTTATAGCAATCGGCGCCAGGCGGCGCTGGCCACCCAGCTGTTCTTTCTGTTCCAGCGTACCCAGAAAATCCAGGACATGCGCCAGGCTGATATTTTTGAGCCGGTCCGTGTTTCTGACTTCCTGATTGAGAAGGATCCGCTGTTTGCACGCATCAATCTCGACAGTGACGAGTTCCAACTCTACGAGAAGGTCTACCAGCAGCTCACCATTGATGCACCCAAGCCCGATCTGGTGATCTATCTGCAAGCCTCCACAGACGTGCTCTTATCGCGTATCGATCAGCGCGGTATCGCCGCCGAAAAGGCCATCGACAGGGACTATCTGGAGCGCCTAAACGAAGTGTACAGTGAGTTTTTTCTATACTACGATGGCGCTCCCCTGCTAATTGTGAATGCCAGTGAAATAGACTTGGCTAACTGCGACAGGGACTACCACCACCTGGTGGATTACATGCTCGACATCCGCAGCGGGCGCCATTACTTCAATCCAACCTTCTTCGGATAACAGCGCCATGAGCAAGATTACGATCAGTACGCTGGACAAGATGAAGGCCGAGGGCGAGAAGTTCGTCTGCATCACGGCTTACGACGCCACCTTTGCGCATCTTGTCAGCGAGGCGGGAGCCGAAACGATTCTGGTCGGTGACTCGCTGGGCATGGTGCTACAGGGGCACGACAGCACCATTCCGGTCACTATCGAAGCCATGGCTTACCACACCGAATGCGTGATGCGCGGACGTCCGCAGTCACTGGTGATCGCCGACATGCCCTTCATGAGTTACACCACGCCCGAAGAGACCATGCAAAACGCCACGGCCCTCATGCAGGCCGGCGCGCAGATGGTCAAGATGGAGGGTGGAACCTGGTTGAGCGACAGTATCAGCATGCTTGTGGAACGCGGTATACCCGTCTGTGCGCACCTTGGCCTGACCCCACAGTCCGTAAATGCTTTCGGCGGCTACCGGGTGCAGGGCCGCACCCCCAAGGAAGCAAAATCTATCCTGGCAGACGCCGTGGAAATCCAGGACGCAGGTGCCAGCCTGTTGGTGCTGGAGTGTATTCCGGCGCATCTGGCCAGTGACATCAGCTCCAAGCTGGATATCCCCGTCATCGGCATCGGTGCCGGCGCCGGCACTGACGCCCAGGTATTGGTCATGCACGACCTGCTGGGCTTATCCACCCATACCCCGCGCTTCGTCCAGAATTTCATGAGCGGCCAGGACTCAATCGCCGACGCCCTGCGGGCCTTTGTGGCGGCGGTGAAAGCCGGGGATTATCCTCGCGAAGAGCACACCTACCAATAGACGTCGAATCAACGGCACCATAAGTAGTAAGAAGTAGTGAGCGCTTACAAACTTTTGGTATCGTTTGGCCACATATGACCTTGTTTCTGGGTCGATACGTAACACCTGAATGGTAATATTTCCTAAAATACCGTTGCCGAGCCACCGATGCTGGGGCATACTTTGCAGCCCCGAGAAGGGCGGCCCCGGCCGAAAACCACAATTTCACAGGGTTTAGCGTCACCGTTCCACCGCAAGGGAGTGGTCAGATATGCGGACTTACACAACCAATGCCCAGCTGCGCGCAGCACTGGACGGCGACAGCCAGTCAGGGAAGCGCATCGGCTTTGTCCCCACCATGGGCAACCTGCACGAGGGCCATCTCGACCTGGTTCGCCGAGCGCGCGAAATCAGCGATGTCATCATTGTCAGCATATTCGTAAATCCCCTGCAATTCGGCGCCAACGAGGACCTGGATGCGTATCCCCGCACCATGGCAGCCGACAAGGAAAAACTGTTTGCCGAAGGCGTGGACTACCTGTACGCGCCTGGCGTCGACCAGATCTACCCCGAGGGAATGGAGCGACACACAAAAGTGCGCGTGCCCAGCCTCTCTGAAACACTCTGCGGCGGCAGTCGCCCGGGGCACTTCGATGGGGTCACCACCGTCGTAAACAAACTGTTCAACATTGTTCGTCCTGATGTGGCGGTTTTCGGCGAGAAAGATTTCCAGCAGCTGTCTATCATCCGCAAGATGGTTGAAGACCTCTACATGCCGGTAGAGGTGGTCGGCGTGGCCACCGCACGCGCAGAGGACGGGCTTGCTCTTAGCTCCCGCAATGGCTACCTGAGTGAACAGGATCGCCAGACCGCGCCTCTCATCCACGAAACACTGCTGCGCTGCAGGGAAGCCATTGCCTGCGGCTTCGACAACTTCCTGCAACTTGAGTCGCACGCTCGCATGCAATTACTGCAGGCCGGCTTTGATCCCGATTACTTCGCCATTCGCGATGCGCGCACCCTGCACGCGGTTACCGAGCAAACTGAGGAAATCGCGATTCTTGCCGCAGCGCGCCTGGGCTCGACCCGCCTCATTGATAACGTGCGACTAAGCCTGAACCCGGTCTCCGACTGGGGCATGCTGGCCACCTACTAAATTTCTCCACTGGCCCGATCGGATCGCCAGTCGACTGTCGTCGGCTTGCACCCCGTTGCCCTGCCAGTATTATCCTGTGTTCACGCCACGCAACGGAGTCACTTTCATGTCTGAATTCCCTGTGCACCCGGTGCCTGCCAACTTCGCCGACGCGCACATCAACGCGGATCAGTACCAGGCCCTGTACAAGCGCTCCATCGCGGACCCGGACGGGTTCTGGAGCGAAATGGCCGAGCAGTATCTGAGCTGGAACAAGACCTGGGATGAAGTACGCAGCTACGACTTCGTCAAGGGAGAAGCCGCCTGGTTCAGTGGCGGAAAACTCAATGTCAGCGTGAACTGCATCGATCGCCACCTGCCCGAGCGCGCTGAGCAGACCGCGCTGATCTGGGAAGGCGACGACCCGGCAGACAGCAAACACATCACCTACGCGCAGTTGAAAGAACAGGTCTGCCGGCTGGCCAATGCACTGCGAGCCCGGGGGGTCAGCAAGGGCGACCGCGTGTGCATCTACATGCCGATGATTCCCGAGGCCGCATACGCCATGCTGGCGTGCACCCGCATTGGAGCCATTCACTCCGTGGTGTTCGGCGGCTTCTCCCCCGAGGCAATGAAAGACCGTATTCTCGACTCCGATTGCCAAACCGTGATCACTGCCGACGAGGGCGTGCGCGGCGGCAAGGCCATTCCACTCAAAGCCAATACCGACAAGGCACTGGCATCCTGTCCCAATGTGCATACCTGCCTGGTGGTGGAACGCACCGGCGGTGATATCGACTGGGCTGAAGGCCGCGACGTGTGGTACCACGAGGCCACCGCAGCGGCCGATACCGAGTGCGAGCCAGAATCCATGGACGCGGAAGACCCGCTGTTCATCCTCTACACCTCCGGCTCCACCGGCAAACCCAAGGGCGTGCTGCACACTACGGGTGGTTACCTGTTGCAAGCAGCGATGACCTTTAAGTACGTGTTCGACTATCGCGAGGGCGAGGTGTACTGGTGTACCGCCGACGTGGGCTGGGTTACCGGGCACACCTATATCGTGTACGGTCCCCTGGCCAACGGCGCTATCAGCCTCATGTTCGAGGGCGTACCCACCTACCCTGATGCCGGCCGCTGCTGGGAAGTCGTCGACAAGCACAGCGTGGCCACGTTCTACACCGCACCTACCGCTATCCGCGCACTGCATGCGGTTGGCGACGAACCGGTCAAGCGCAGTTCACGCGCCAGCCTGCGCCTGCTGGGCACCGTGGGTGAACCCATCAACCCGGAGGCATGGGAATGGTATTACTCCGTGGTGGGTGACTCGCGATGTCCCATCGTCGATACCTGGTGGCAGACCGAAACAGGCGCGCACATGATTACGCCCCTGCCGGGAGCTACCGACCTCAAGCCGGGCTCAGCGACGTTTCCATTCTTCGGGGTGGAACTGGCATTACTGAACGAAGACGGCAGCGAAATTGAAGGTGCGGGTGCGGGCTACCTGGTCGTGAAGTCCTCCTGGCCCAGCCAGATTCGCAGCGTTTATGGCGACCACCAGCGCATGGTGGACACCTACTTCAAGCACTACCCGGGCTACTATTTCACCGGCGATGGCGCCACTCGCGACGACGATGGCTATTACTGGATTACAGGCCGCGTGGATGACGTACTCAACGTATCAGGACACCGCATGGGTACGGCCGAGGTCGAGAGCGCCCTGGTGCTGCATGACAACATTGCTGAGGCCGCCGTGGTGGGTTTCCCCCACGACATCAAGGGCCAGGGCATCTACGCCTACGTGACGCCTATGCAGGGCGTGGAACCCAGCGAAGCGTTGCGCGCCGAACTGATACAGATGTGCATCAAGGAGATCGGCCCCATCGCCAAACCGGATGTCATCCAGTGGGCGCCAGGCCTGCCGAAAACTCGCTCTGGCAAGATCATGCGCCGCATCCTGCGCAAGATCGCCGAAAACGAGATCGACAGTCTGGGCGATACCTCCACGCTCGCTGACCCGTCGGTGGTGGACGACCTGATCAACCATCGCCCGGGTTAACCCGGGTCTGACAAGCAGTTTATACTGGCGGCGAATAACAACAGGAACCGCTGTCTAATGCTTACCGTCACTTTACGGGGAGCCGCGAGGCTCCTTGGTGCACTTCTGTTTATCCAGCCCCTGGCACTGCTTGCACAAACCGTCGCGCTCACGGGCGCCACGCTGATCCCGGTAACCGGGCCGACAATTGAGAACGGGGTTCTCATCATCAATGACGGCAAGATCGCCGGCATTGGATCTGCCGAAGACACGCGTCTTCCAGAAGGTGCACGCGTTATCGAACTCGAAGGGCACACGCTCATGCCCGGCATCGTAGATACCCACAGCCACCTGGGCGTCGCAGGCGACCACAACGAAGGGTCATCAGCGGTCACACCGCAGGTGCGTGTACTCGATTCGTTCTGGGCCGCGGACCCACGCATCAAAGTCGCGCGTACCGGCGGCATCACCACAGCCAACGTTATGCCCGGTAGTGGCAACGTCATCAGCGGCCAGACAATTTACATCAAGCTGCGCGACGGGGGCGTTGAAGACATGTTGGTCGAGGGCAGCATTGGCGGCATGAAAATGGCTAATGGTGAGAATCCCAAGGGCAGCGATAACCGACCGGGACCCAATACCCGCATGACCAGCGCCGCCATGGCCCGGCAGGCATTTTACGACGCCAGGCATTACCACCAGCAGCAGGACGCTGCCCGCCGTGACCGCAAGATCGATGCGCCGGCTTACAACCTCGGTCATGAGGCGTTGCTGGAAGTGCTTGATGGCAAGCGCGTGGTGCACCACCACACGCATCGAACTGACGACATCATGACGGTGCTGCGACTGCAAAAGGAATTCGGCTTTCGCCTGGTACTTCAGCACGGCCTGGAGGCCTACAAAGTCGCCGAAGAACTGGCGCGAGACCCAAAGCTCAATCTCTCTTACCTCACCCTGGACAGCCCCGGGGGCAAGCATGAGGCATTCGATGTGCTATTGGGCGGGGCGGCGAAGCTGGAGGCGGCCGGACTGGACATTGCCCTACACTCCGACGACTGGGTTATCGACTCGCGCTTCCTGCTGCGCAGTGCAGCACTGTCGGTTCGCGGCGGCATGTCACGAGAAGCTGCACTACGCGCACTCACTATCAACCCTGCGCGCATGATGGACCTCGGTGATCGCATCGGTTCCCTGGAGGTTGGCAAGGACGCAGACCTAGTTGTGTTGGACGGCGATCCGTTCTCGGTCTACACCCGCGTGCAACAGACCTGGATTGACGGCCAGATGATGTACAACCGCG
>Ga0213866_10000161_pt1 | contig 56252 bp, 52 predicted proteins | sample PICome_11_FD_160079 | JGI IMG/M metagenome (GOLD analysis project Ga0213866, IMG submission 160079) | Coastal seawater microbial communities near Pivers Island, North Carolina, United States - PICO284 | ecosystem: Environmental > Aquatic > Marine > Coastal | place: USA: North Carolina...
CGACACTGAGTTTTCGAAAGATTGACGGTTCCTGAGGCAAATAACCTAAACCGCGTCGCGCGCGGTTGTGCATGGCGAGATTGGAGATATCCTGATCATCTATATAGATTCCACCGCCATCTTGTCTGACCAGCCCTATAGTCATATAGAAGCAGGTTGTCTTGCCAGCCCCGTTGGGGCCCAGTAGTCCGACAATCTCACCCTGCTTTACCGAAAAAGAAACATCTCTCACCACCGGGCGTTTGCCGTAGCGCTTTGACAGATTTTGTACAGATAGCGTAGTCATTGTCCGTCGATTTCCTCGTTGGATGGCTTGCTTTGGGGTGGTGGAATAACCAACTGGATACGCTTCTGGGTGCTTTGGTTGTCGCTGTTGGCCTTCCAGGTCTCACGGCGTAAATCGAAGTTAATGCTATCGCCTTTGATCAGGGTACCCCGATGGGAGAGAGAGGCGTCGGTTTTAAGATTGATTAATGCCTCACTTGGCAAATACTCAATCGTCCCCGCCCGAGCCAATACGCTCTCGCCGGATTGATCCAGCTGCTGGTAGCTGGCAGGTGCTCCGCTGCACAGCACGCGACTGACGGCATTGTCAGTATAGTGAATACTGACCTGATCGGCTTCGATCACCACCGAGCCCTGACGAATCAACACATTGCCGAGGTATTTTGTCAATCCAGTTTTTTCATCTCTCTCGGCGCTGTCAGACTCGACAGTAATCGGCTGATGGATATTGGCTGTCACAGCCCCTGCAGTAGACTGCAGTGCCAGGGCAACAACTAAGATCAGACCTCTAGAGAGATTCATAGACTGCCCGCACGCCAGATTGTATTTCAGTGATTCCATTTTCAAAATCAGTTGCCAATATCTCACCCGAGAGCTCGGCCTGCGGGCTTGTCAATTTAAAACCCCGTTGAGCCCGCGCGATACGCTTATCGATCAGGTAGGTAAGTGCCTCAGTTCTCAGGTCAGTAAGCCCCTCGGTGCTTAACCATTGGGCCTTAACATTACCCCCGAGTTGCAGAATATCGCCACTTTCAGTGAGCTGTAGCTCACCTCGGTCTGCGGTTACGTTGAGAAGTTCGGGGCTGGCTTCGGCAGTGGTTGATTGAAAGCTTGGGTGATCTAGCACCAATCGGGATTGTCGATCATAAAAAAAGCCCTTAGCCGAATGGAGGGTAAAGGCTCTATGGCCAGCGGCGGAAAATTTATAGCTGGTGATATTTTCCATGTAACTGTCAGCGTCGGGAAGCCTCTCGACTTTGGCAGATGGTGATTTCAAGAAGGATTCCGGAGGGCTGTCCCAGACCAATAGGAAGCCGCCGATTAAAATCCCCAGAGCAACTAAAAGTAACAGCTGCCGAATCATTGAAACGCCGCCACAAGGGCTTCAAGTTTGCCCTGTGCGCTGAGGATTAATTCGGCAACCTCCCTAACCGCACCATCGCCGCCATTTTTCTGAGTCTGCCAACCGGCCTGCTGTGCCACGGCAGCATTGCCATTGGCAGGGGTTATTCCCAACCCGACTCGCCGGATCACTGCCAGGTCAGGCAGATCGTCGCCGACAAAGGCAATTTCTTGCAGTGAGATATCTTTACTTTCCAACACTTCAGACAGCGCTGTCCACTTGTCCTCGCGACCCTGCACCACTGGAGATAGGGAGAGTTCCTGTGCTCTCCTCTCCAACAGTGCAGATTTGCGCCCAGTGATAATACCAACCTCTATACCCGCCTGTTGTAACAGCTTTATCCCCAAGCCGTCTTGGATATTAAACGCCTTCAACTCTTCACCGCTGTTGCCGTAATAGAGTCTACCATCGGTTAAAACGCCGTCCACATCCAACAGCAATAGCCGTATTTTCTCAGCGGCCTCAAGTACCTTAGGTGGATAGTTTGCAGTCACTAGATGACCCCCGCACGCAGGATATCATGCATATGTAAAACTCCTATGGGACACTGATTCTGATCCTCGACAATCAACGCCGTGATCCGCGCGTTCTCCATCACTGATAGCGCTTCAGCAGCTAGCATATCATGGCTGATGGTTTTTGGATTAGTCGACATTACATCACCAATAGCAGCGGCGTTGAGATCGGTTTGCCCATCGATAACACGACGCAGATCACCGTCGGTGAATACGCCCAGCAGTGCGCCATTGGCGTCGACTACCGCGGTCATACCAAAACCCTTTTCAGTCATCTCCAGCAGCGCATTTTGCAGCGCCATATCAGGAGGCACGCGGGGTACCTGATGGTCACTGTGCATGATGTCACTGACTCGCAACAGCAGTTTTCGACCCAGGGCACCACCGGGATGGGAAAAGGCAAAATCCTCTGCACTAAAGCCCCGTGCCTCCAGCAGTGCTATTGCTAGAGCATCTCCCATAACCAGGGTTACCGTGGTGCTGGTGGTGGGTGCCAGATTGAGAGGGCAGGCCTCGGTGTCAACACTGACATCGAGATTGCTGTCAGCGGCTTCGGCAAGCGCTGACTGGGGATTGCCCGTCATACTGATCAGGGGAATTGCCAAGCGCTTTATCAGGGGCAACAGGGTGATAACTTCCGCGGTGCTGCCAGAGTTGGAGATGGCGATCACCACATCATCTTTAGTGATCATGCCCATATCCCCATGACTGGCTTCGCCCGGATGTACGAAAAATGCCGGGGTTCCGGTGCTGGCTAGGGTAGCGGCGATTTTATTGCCTATATGCCCAGACTTGCCCATACCGGTTACCACAACGCGCCCCTTACAGGCCAATATCACCTCACAGGCTTGGACAAAGTCGGTATTGATTCTTTGGGACAGTTTACCCACCGCCTGTTGTTCCAAATCCACGGTGCGCAGTGCAGATTGAATTAGGTCTTTACTCGCCATAAATGATTAGATCTTTTTCCGGTTTGAGTCATTATAGGGCAAAAACGCTTTGCAGTGTCTAGGCTTGAGAGGCGAAGACTGAAAGCCACAGAATGTAGTAATACAGACAGTAGCTAGACAGCAAGATCAGCCCAGCATACTTGGAAAGCATCCCCTTGAGATGATTTTTGCGCAGCGCAACAGCTATTAGGATTACCAAAATTACAGTCACTGCCGCCATCGCCAGATAATCCCTGGAGAAAACTTGCTCTACCAGCTCGATAGGCGCAATGGCGCCGGCAATTCCCATCACTAATAGTAGGTTGAAAAGATTTGAGCCAATAATATTGCCCAGTGCTATGTCGTGATGACCGCGCACTGCGCTCAGAATTGAAGCTGCAAGCTCGGGCAAACTGGTGCCCACAGCGAGAATGGTTAGACCAATCACCAGCTGACTGATACCCAGAGAAGAGGCGATAGCTATGGCTCCCCACACAGTTATTTCCGCGCTGATCAACAGCGCAGCTAGGCCAATCACAAACCAAATTAATGCTGTGCGAAGCGGATAGCTGGCTATCTCCTCAGCACTATCGGGCGTGGGTTGCGATCGTTTGTATTTTACTGCCAGCCACAGTAATGGTGCCGCCAAAATAACCAGAGCAATACCCTCAAGCCGTCCGAGAACGCCATTGAAAAGAAACAGGCCTGCCAGCGCGGTGACACCCAGCAGCGCCAAACTCTCTTGCGTCAATAAATTCCTGTAGACAGGGATTGGCGCAATCAGCAGGGTTATTCCCAATACCAGCCCCATATTGGCTAAATTCGAGCCCAGCGCATTGCCCACTGCCAATTCGCCGGAACCTCTAAGAGCGGCATCCAAAGAGACGATAATCTCCGGTGCCGATGTGCCCACTGAGACAATCGTCAGTCCGATCACCAGAGGAGAGATGCCCATTGTGCGGGCAAAGCTGGCACTGCCGGCAACAAATTTATCGGCACCCCATACCAGGCCAACTATGCCTAGCAAAAGTGCTGTTAGTGGGAGAAGTGCCGACTCCATAAAGCCTCTTTTTAGAATTTTGTTTTATTTATTCAACGGGTGTGGAATGGTATAGTGCCCGCTGGTCAAAGTCAGCACTATTCGGGCAAATAATCGACAAATATCGGAAGCTATGCCAATGGAACTAACTAAAACACTTCGACATCAATCACTGCGCTATTGCGCGGCGGCTATTCTCAGCCTGCTGTTCAGCAGTGCTATCGCCAATGCAAATAATGCGTTGGCCGGAGATCCCTATCAAAAGGTTGAGCATATAACCGCTGACCTGTTGAATATTATAGGCAGCCATCAGCAGGGGTATCCAGATAATCAACAGCAGTATTTTAGCGCGCTCTCCACATTGCTCGACAGTGCTGTGGACTTTAAGTTTATCGCCAGATCAGTTATGGGTTCCTACAGTCGAGCTGCAACCCCAGATCAACGAGCGCTTTTTATGCAAAAATTTCGCCAGGGTTTGGTCGAGACCTATGGCCGCGGGCTGATAAGTTATGGCAATGAGAAAATTGTATTGGTGGGCCGCCAACCCCTGAAACCAGATCAAAAGCGATTGACGGTCAAACAGGAGATACGCAGTGGTGATGATGTGTTTCCACTTCAATACTCTATGGCGCGCAAAAAAACCGGTGAGTGGATGATTATCAACGTCACCCTTAACGGCATCAATCTGGGTAAAACATTTCGCAGTCAGTTCGCACAGTCCGCACAGAGAGCTGCTGGCGATCTAGATGTGGTCATTGACGGATGGTCATCCCAGGCAAACTAGGATTTAAAGGACAACAATAGATGAGTCCAGATGAAGTTACACAATTGCTTCGGCAAAAACTCACCGACTGCCAGATCACAGTGCAGACTGAGGGCGGTCACTTCAATATTCAGGCAATTGGAGATATTTTCGAAGGCAAGCGGCCGGTTCAGCGACAGCAGCTTATCTATGCTGCGCTGAGGGAGCAAATTGCCTCGGGCGCCATACATGCAGTCAATATGAAAACTTACACCCAGCGGGAATGGCAACAACAAGCCTAGGTGGCAGTTAAAACCGAGCACAGCTTATTTTTACTGCTCTTGGGTTGAAGTCCCTGAGGGCAAATAAAGAGAAAATCGATGGAAAAACTAATCATTCAAGGCGGCGTACGGCTCCGCGGCGACATATGGGTTTCGGGATCCAAGAATGCGGCGCTACCCATACTGTTTTCCACATTACTGACCGATCAGCCGGTCAGTATAGCCAACCTGCCTCATCTGCATGACATTACCACCACCATCGAGCTGCTTGCCACTCTTGGGGTGAAGGTCAGTATCGATGAACAGATGCATCTGACCGTGGATGCGGCAAAGCTGAGTGCATTGACCGCACCCTATGAATTAGTAAAGACCATGCGCGCCTCAATTTTGGTATTGGGTCCCATGCTAACTAAATACCGAGAGGCCAATGTCTCCTTCCCCGGCGGCTGTGCTATAGGCACTCGACCGGTGGATCTCCACCTAAAGGGCATGCAGCAGTTGGGTGCTGAAATCGAAGTGGATCAGGGTTATATCAAAGCGCGCTGTCCCGGGGGGCTTAAGGGTGCCCACATCCTGATGGAAATGGTTTCTGTGGGCGCCACTGAGAATCTAATGATGGCCGCTGCACTGGCAGAGGGAACAACTGTGATTGAGAACGCCGCCCGTGAGCCCGAGATTGTTGATCTGGCAAACTGTATGAATGCCTGGGGAGCGAAGATTTCTGGCGCGGGCAGCGACACAGTGACCATTCAGGGTGTGGACAATATGCCGGGCGGACACTACAGCGTAATGCCGGATCGCATAGAAACCGGAACCTATCTGGCCGCCGCCGCGGCCACTAGTGGTCAGATTAAAGTCAAAAAAACTGATCCTCTAGCCATGCAGGCCGTATTGGAAAAGTTGCGTGAAGCAGGGGCTACTATCAGCTGCGGCGAAGATTGGATCGAATTGGATATGCAGGGCAAGCGACCGGCGGCAATCGACTTGGAGACCGCCCCCTATCCCGGCTTCCCCACGGATATGCAGGCTCAGCTAACGGCGGTCAATGCGGTGAGTCAGGGTTCTGGTAGAATAACTGAAACCATCTTTGAAAACCGTTTAATGCAGGTACAGGAGCTCAATCGCATGGGTGCCAATATTATGGTTCAAGGCAACACTGCACTGGTATCCGGCGTTGAGGAACTGCGCGGCGCACCGGTAATGGCCTCTGATTTGCGCGCCTCGGCGGCGCTGGTGATTGCCGGTCTAGTGGCTTCAGGGGAGACAGTAGTCGACCGAATCTACCATATTGATCGCGGCTATGAATGTATCGAAGAGAAATTGCAACAGTTGGGCGCCAATATACGGCGAGTCCCAAATTAGTTCAGCTATCGACAGGGCCCTACCCTATGACACAGATTACCATGGCGCTGACCAAAGGACGGATTCTCAAAGAGACTCTACCTCTGCTCAAGCGGATTAATATTGAGCCTCTCGAGGATATCTTCAGCAGTCGCAAGTTATGGTTTCCAACGACTCGCGACAACCTGCGACTGCTGATCCTGCGTGGATCTGACGTGCCCACCTATGTACAATTTGGCGCCGCTGATCTGGGTGTTGCCGGCAAGGATGGTCTGTTGGAGCATCAGGGTGATGGCTATTATGAGCCCTTGGATTTGGGTATCGCCCGCTGCAAGCTGATGACTGCGGTGCCAGTGGGAGCGCAACCGGCGACTGGAAGAGTGCGAGTTGCCACCAAATACGTCAATGTCGCGCGTCAGTACTATGCCCAGCAGGGGCGGCAAGTAGATTTGATTAAACTCTACGGCGCTATGGAATTAGCGCCGCTGATGGATTTGGCTCACGAGATAGTGGATATTGTGGACACCGGCAATACACTCAAAGCCAACGGACTGCAGCCCGGCGAACAGATCGCGGAGATAAGCTCGCGACTGATCGTCAACAAAGCGGCGATGAAAACTAAATTCTCAGCTATCCAAGAAATAGTAGACGCCCTAGCTGATGCCGTTAGTTGCGGATCAAAATCATGAACAACCCGCTGATCAACAGGCTGACCACAGCAGATAACGATTTTCTGCCCAGTTTAGATCGCCTGACCGCCTGGGGTGGAGTTTCTGACAGTGCAGTGGAAACTGCAGTAGCAGAGATTATCCAGCAGGTTCGATCCGATGGTGATCAGGCACTGCTGAATTACACTGAGCAGTTTGACCGCCGCGACTGTCGGCAGATGACAGAGTTGAGTCTCGACCGCGGGGATCTGATCGCCGCATTGGACAGTATTGACGCGCAGACTCGGTCGGCACTGGAATCTGCGGCAACCAGAATCAGCGATTACCATCAGCACCAGCTACAGCAATCTTGGCAGTATCAAGAGCCCGACGGCACCATGCTCGGTCAGCAGGTAACGCCCTTGGAGCGAGTCGGGCTCTACGTGCCCGGCGGCAAGGCCAGCTATCCCTCATCGGTGTTGATGAGTTGTATTCCGGCGCGTATAGCCGGTGTGGATGAAATTATTATGGCGGTGCCGGCTCCCGATGGTGAGTTAAACCCCATTGTATTGGCCGCTGCCGCAATTGCTGGTGTCGACCGCGTGTTCACTGTCGGGGGTGCCCAGGCGATTGCCGCACTGGCCTACGGCACTGAGACTGTTCCCAGAGTGGACAAAATAGTGGGCCCCGGAAATATCTATGTGGCCACCGCAAAGCGTATGGTATTTGGCTCGGTGGGCCTGGATATGGTAGCTGGTCCCAGCGAGATACTGGTAGTCTGTGATGGCAAAACTGATGCAGATTGGATTGCCATGGATCTGTTCTCCCAGGCCGAGCACGATGAAAATGCCCAGGCCCTGCTGATCAGTTGGGATTCCGCCTATTTGGACAAGGTTTACCGCAGTATTGCCAAGCTGCTGCCCGATATGGAGCGCAGAGATATTATCGCCCAATCCCTGGCCAACCGAGGCGCATTAATCGAAGTGGCAGACAGGGATGAGGCAATTAGGCTCACCAACCGTATAGCGCCTGAGCATCTGGAGTTGTCGGTTGAAGATCCGCAGTCTTGGTTATCTGAAATACGCCATGCCGGCGCTATTTTTATGGGCCGCCACACCTCTGAAGCCCTTGGAGATTACTGTGCCGGCCCCAGTCATGTGCTGCCGACATCGGCCACCGCTAGGTTTTCGTCGCCCCTTGGGGTATATGATTTTCAGAAGCGCACCTCGCTGATCCACTGTTCGCAACAGGGAGCATCGACACTAGGTGAGGTGGCATCGGTACTGGGGCGCAGAGAGTCCCTCACTGCCCATGCCCGTTCGGCGGAATACCGCTTGGAAAAATAACTGATTAAGGCCCTGTGCTATGAGCAACTACTGGAGCGATATTGTCAGAGATCTCGAGCCCTACACCCCGGGCGAGCAGCCTCAGGGCGACAATATCACCAAGTTAAATACCAATGAGAATCCCTATGGGCCATCGCCGGCGGTTCTGCGGGCCATCGCTAATAGGCTCAATGAAGATCTGCGACGCTATCCACCCCCCGATGCCGGAGAGCTAAGACAGGCAATTGCCGATTATTATCAGCTATCCGCTGAACAGGTTTTTGTCGGCAACGGCTCTGATGAAGTACTGGCCCATGTGTTTAAAGGCCTGTTAAATCACCCAGCGCAGGGGCCTTTGCTGTTCCCGGATATCAGTTACAGTTTCTATCCAGTGTTTTGCCGACTGTTCGATATTCAGTTTGATCAGGTGCCGTTGGCCGATGACTTCAGTGTGGACTTAGATCACTACCGCAGACCCAATGGCGGCATTATCTTTGCCAATCCCAATGCGCCCACTGGAATGCTTGTGCCGCTCAGCGATATTGAAAATCTGCTGATCGACAATCCACAGTCGGTGGTGGTGGTCGATGAAGCCTACATAGATTTTGGTGGGCAGTCGGCTATCTCTCTGGTCAATCGATACCCTAATTTACTGGTGGTGCACACGCTGTCCAAATCTCGCTCACTGGCGGGAATGAGAATTGGCTACGCCATCGGCTCAGCAGAATTAATTGCCGGTCTAGATCGTGTCAAAAATAGCTTTAATTCCTACCCTTTAAGCCATTTGCAAATAGCTGCTGGCGTTGCAGCCTTTGCCGATCAAGAGCACTTCCAGCATACCCAACAGCTGGTTATAACAGAGCGCCAGCGATTGACCGAGCAACTCCAGGGTTTGGGGTTCGACGTTTTACCCTCAGAGGCAAATTTTGTGTTTGCGCGCCATGGGCAACATACAGCCACTAGCATCGGAGCCTATTTGCGTGAGAAAAACATTGTAATTAGACATTTTCAAAAGCCCAGAATTGATCAGTTCTTGCGGATTACTGTGGGTACCCAGGACCAGAACAATCTACTGTTGGATGCCCTTAAGAGCCATCTAAGGACTTAATCAACAGCTGGTCTCAAGCCGGCTGTGGCAGTGATTTTAACTGGCTTATCAGCGCGTCTAATCTGTAAATCAATTGGCTCCCCTGGGACTATTTCGGCGATCTGATTAATGCTGCTATGGGGATCTGTAACTGCAACACCGTTGATCGACGTGACTATATCGCCGGGAAGCAGGCCGGCAATATGGGCTGGACCGCCGTTGGCAATTCCGGTGATCAGCAGACCAGCGGATAGGTTAATATTCAATTGTCTGGCTAGGCTAGGGGTTATCTGGTGAGCCTCAAAGCCCAGCCAGCCGCGAATAACCCGACCTTGAGAGATAATGCTGGCCAAAACTTTTTGCACCTCATCCGCCGGCACAGCAAAGCCGATACCCTCAGAATCGTTGCGATTGATTTTCGCTGCGTTAATGCCCAGTAGCTTTCCGCGGGCATCCACCAGTGCGCCACCGGAATTTCCCGGATTGATGTCGGCATCGGTCTGTATATAGTTTTCGAAAGTGCTCAGATTGAGTCCATTGCGGCGGGTGGCGCTGACGATGCCCTGGGTGACGGTTTGACCCATGCCAAAGGGATTGCCAATTGCCAGCACCACATCGCCAATTTCCGCTTGATTAGGGCTGCCTATTTCGATGCTCTGCAAGTTATCAGCCGTGATTTTCAATACTGCCAGATCGGTCTCAGGGTCTGTGCCCACCACCGAGGCTGGCACCTCGCGGCCATCGTACAGAAGCACTAAAATTTCGTCGACACGATCGACCACATGATAACTGGTAACGATAAACCCGCGGCTGTCCATAATGACCCCAGATCCCAGTGACCCTCTCACACGCTGTTGTTGCTGGTCATAGAGTCGTCTAAAAAGCGGGTGATTGAGCAGTGGATAAGTGCCTTGGCGGGTGACAGTGCGGGTATAAATATTGACCACCGAAGGGGCCGCCTTCACGACCGCTCGAGAATAGGAAACTGGACCTGAAAGATCGGTTGTCTGTGCGCTGTGGGACTTGTCACTGATTGCAAAGGTTGGCGTGCCCCGCAGTTCGGGAAACAGCAGCAACAGGACTGCCGCAACGGCTAAACCCGTAGCTATAGGCGCACTGAGTAGCTTTATTAACGCAGTGATGCGTTGATTATTTAACATGGTTAAATCTCCACAACCTGATGACCTCAGTAGGTCGTTGTCCTATGTTACCTCTTATCTCAGCAAATTGGATAGTCTCGGGTTGGGTCGCAGTGCCTTGCGATATAAAAGTAGGATATGGCCAATGGACTGAATGATCTCCGTATCGCAGTTGAGGCATATCTTATCGGCGACAACCCCCTTCGTTGCTCTATCCCCCACTGCCAACTTAATTTTGATTAACTCGTGGTCGTCCAGGGCGCGATTGATTTCGGATAGCACATTTTCACTCAGGCCTTTTGCGGCTATCGTCACCACGGGCTTCAAGTTGTGTCCAAGTCGGCGCAAGTATTTTTTCTCAGCGGCAGAAATTGTCATAATGGGGTACTCTTTTAATCGAACCCTTATTTTAGCGAAAACCCGAGTATGGCGAAATCAAAGAATCGCACATGGATACAACAGCATGTCAAAGATCCCTATGTCGTGAAGTCTCAGCGCGATGGCTATCGCTCCAGAGCCAGTTATAAGCTGTTGGAGATTATCGATAGTCGACGGCTGATTGGTTCTGGAATGACGGTTATAGATCTGGGTGCAGCGCCTGGAGGATGGTCTCAGGTGGCTGCGAAGCGCGTTGGCCCCAAGGGTCTGGTGGTAGCTGTTGATATACTCCCTATGAACCCCATAGCTGGTGTGCGTTTTATTCAAGGCGATTTCACCGAGGATGCGGTACTAGAGCAGCTATTGGCCGAGGTGGGTGATCGCACAGTAGACCTTGTAATTTCTGATATGGCCCCCAACTTAACTGGAGTGAAGGCTGCAGATCAACCTGCGGTGATGTACTTGGCCGAATTGGCGGTAGACTTATCGCGCCAAGTACTGGCCAGAGAGGGTATATTTATCGCCAAATTGTTTCAAGGTGAGGGGTTTGATGAATTTGTGCGTACAACCAGAACATTGTTTAATAGCGTTAGCTTGAAAAAGCCAGATGCATCGCGAGCAAAATCCCGTGAAGTCTATCTGGTGGCAACAGGACTTCGCAGGTAATTACAGCGCAATAGGGCGCTAGTAGAGAGGATTTGGATTTGAATGACTTTGCAAAAAATTTAATTATCTGGCTGGTATTAGCAGGAATTCTGATGTCAGTGTTCAACACCTTTGCGCCCAAGGCCGAGGTCAATCAGCTGGGTTACTCCGAATTTATCACCGAGGTGCAAAATGATCGGATATCCAGTGTCACCAATGATGGCTTGGTGATCGAAGGTGTGCGGGTTGACGGCAGCAAATTTACCACGGTTATACCCCCCGGAATTAGAGATGACGGCCTTATCAATGACCTGGTTAACCACAATGTCACAGTGGTGGGTGAGTTGCCCGAGTCCCCCAGTGTGCTATCACAGCTATTTGTGGCGGCTTTCCCGATTCTGTTGATTCTGGCGATCTTTATGTTCTTTATGCGACAGATGCAGGGCGGCGCTGGCGGCAGGGGTGGCCCCATGAGCTTTGGTAAAAGCAAGGCGAAACTGTTGACCGAAGATCAAATCAAAACCACTTTCGCCGATGTGGCGGGGGTCGATGAAGCTAAGGAGGATGTGGGTGAACTGGTAGAGTTTCTAAGTGATCCCGGCAAGTTTCAGCGCCTCGGGGGAAGAATCCCCAAAGGTGTACTGATGGTGGGTCCTCCGGGAACGGGTAAAACCCTGTTGGCCAAAGCCATAGCTGGCGAGGCTAAAGTCCCCTTTTTCTCTATCTCCGGCTCTGATTTTGTTGAGATGTTTGTCGGTGTCGGCGCCTCGCGGGTTCGCGATATGTTCGAACAGGCCAAAAAACAGGCGCCCTGTATTATCTTTATCGATGAGATCGATGCTGTGGGCCGTCACCGCGGTGGTGGCTACGGCGGTGGCAACGATGAACGCGAACAGACGCTCAACCAGCTGTTGGTAGAGATGGATGGCTTTGAGGGCAACGAGGGCGTGATTGTGATCGCTGCAACCAACCGTCCCGATGTGTTGGATAAGGCCCTGCTGCGACCCGGGCGCTTTGATAGGCAGGTGTATGTTGGATTGCCAGATATCAGAGGTCGTGAGCAAATCTTAAAAGTTCACGCCCGCAAAGTTCCCCTGGATGACGCCATAGACCTGTCCGTGTTGGCTCGGGGTACCCCGGGTTTCTCCGGTGCTGATCTGGCGAACCTAGTTAATGAGGCGGCACTGTTCTCCGCCCGTGCCAACCGTCGCCTGGTGACTATGGAGGAATTCGAAAAAGCCCGTGACAAAATTATGATGGGTGCGGAAAGACGCTCCATGGTGATGTCCGAGAAGGAGAAAATTAATACTGCCTACCACGAGGCAGGCCACGCAATAATTGGCCGTCTAGTCCCGGAGCATGATCCGGTGCACAAAGTGACCATTATCCCCAGAGGCAGAGCCCTTGGCGTCACTCAGTACCTGCCCGAAGAGGACAGGTACAGTATGAGTCGTCGGCAGCTCATCAGTCAGCTGTGCAGTCTATTTGGTGGGCGTATTGCCGAGGAGCTGATCGGCGGTGCCGATGCGGTTACCACTGGTGCCTCCAACGATATTGAGAGAGCTACCCAGTTGGCGCGCAATATGGTCACCAAATGGGGACTCACCGACAAGATGGGGCCCGTTCTCTACGGTGAGGATGAATCTCAGGCTCCAGGTGGTGGCAATACCCACTACTCAGAGGATACCTCTCGCGAAATAGATCAAGAGGTGCGCACCATTCTCGACAATGCCTACAGTACTGCTAAGAAGTTGCTGGAAGACAACCGCGATATACTCGAGGCCATGAAAGATGCCCTGATGGAGTATGAGACCATTGATGCGGATCAAGTGGATGATCTGATGGCGCGGCGCAAGGTTCGACCGCCTCACCAATGGGATGATAACGATCGAGAACCGCCAAGTGGAACTGCGGATGTCAAAAAAGACAGCGTTAAGGACAGTGGAATAGGTGGACCCGTAGAGGATCTGTAAACTGATCGCACAGTAAAGCCCCAGGCTCAAAAGGCTATTGGGGCTTTCTCACATAATAAAAACCATGTCCCAACCAATCAACCAGCTCAACTGCAGAGGCAAGATCCTCGACCTGTCAACGCCTTCGGTGATGGGCATTGTCAATTTGACCCCAGATTCCTTTTCAGATGGCGGCCAATTCTATGCAGATCGACAGCTAAGTCAGGACAGCCTCCTATACAGCGTTGAAAAAATGCTCAATGATGGTGCCGAACTAATCGATTTGGGGGGCGAATCCACCCGTCCCGGTGCCAAGCCGGTATCAGTGGATCAGGAGCTGGAGCGAGTGATCCCAGCCCTCGAGCGCCTGAATGCCAACTTCGACAGCATTTTTTCCATAGATACCAGCACCCCTGAAGTGATGCGAGCGGCAGCTGCTGCCGGTGCGCATATGATCAATGATGTGCGTGCCCTAGGGCGCCCGGGTGCATTGGACGCCGCAGTGGAAATAGGATTGCCGGTCTGCCTGATGCATATGCAAAATGATCCGCAATCTATGCAAAACAGCCCCCATTATGAAAATGTGGTCACTGAGGTTGTGGAATTTTTGAGCCAGCGCAAGTTGCGTTGTCTGCAGGCCGGGATCGAAGCTGACAAGTTGCTATTGGATCCCGGATTTGGCTTTGGCAAAACACTAGCGCATAATTTAGCCCTATTTGATGCCCTTGGAACCTTTGCAGAGCAGGGCCATCCAATCGTCGTAGGGGTCTCGCGCAAATCGATGATCGGGCAGCTGCTCAATGTGGATGTAGACCAAAGGTTGATAGGAAGTGTTACTATGGGGGTCTTGGCTGCGCAAAAGATACAGGCCGCCGGGGGTTCAATTATCCTCAGGGTTCACGATGTCAAGGAGACAGCTCAGGCCCTAACTATTTTAAAAAAATCTGGATTGAGCTAAGGGAAATAGATAACCCATGAAAAGAAAATATTTTGGTACTGACGGTATCCGTGGCAGAGTAGGGCAGCACCCAATCACCGCCGACTTTGTGTTAAAACTTGGCTGGGCGGCAGGTAAAGTATTAACCCGCTATGCAGATGGCACCAAAAATCGGGTCATAATCGGTAAGGATACGAGGGTCTCGGGCTATATGTTTGAGTCGGCACTGGAGGCAGGGCTGATTGCCGCCGGAGTCGATGTGGATCTGCTGGGCCCTATGCCGACGCCGGCAGTTGCCTATCTCACTAGAACTTTCCGCGCTGCCGCCGGTATTGTTATCAGCGCCTCCCACAATCCGGTTGAGGATAACGGCATAAAATTTTTTGCCGCAGACGGGTTTAAATTACCCGATGCCATCGAGCTAGAAATAGAGGCATTGCTCGACAAGCCCCTGATCACAGAGGGTGCCGATAATTTGGGCAAGGCGCGCAGAATTAACGATGCGACCGGCCGTTATATTGAATTCTGCAAAGCGACTCTGCCCCAGGGATTCAATATGAAGGGATGGCGAATTGTATTAGATTGCGCCCATGGTGCCACCTACAATGCAGCGCCTCAGGTCTTTAAAGAACTGGGCGCCTCGGTTATCGCACTGGGCAACGCCCCGGACGGTTTTAATATCAACCATCAGTGTGGCTCCACCCATATGCAAGCCCTTCAACAGCGAGTACTGGAGGAGCAAGCTGATTTTGGCGTCGCCTTCGACGGCGATGGTGACCGCGTTCTATTTGTCGACGGCAGTGGGCAAGTGGTGGATGGTGACGAGTTGCTCTATATTATTGCTCAACATCGTCACGCCACAGGCAACTGCAATGGTGTAGTGGGCACCCAGATGAGCAATCTGGGTCTAGAGCTGGCCCTGCAGCAACTGCAGATACCTTTTGTGCGCAGTAAGGTTGGGGATCGCTATGTGGTTGAGGCCCTCAGAGATAACCACTGGAACCTGGGGGGTGAGAGCTCTGGACATATTCTATGCGGCGAACTCAATACCACGGGGGATGGCATTGTCTCGGCACTGCAAGTCGCTCTGGCCCTCGCTGACAGCGGCAAATCCCTGACCGAGCTCAAGGCGGGTATGAGCAAGTTTCCCCAAACCATGATCAATGTGGCACTCCCCAAAAAGGTAGATATTGATGGCAATCAAGAGATTAATGGCGCAGTGACCGCGGCGGAACAACAGCTCAATGGTCGCGGCCGAGTCCTGTTGCGACCCTCGGGCACCGAGCCGGTGGTTCGCGTCATGGTGGAAGGCGAAGATAACGCTCTGGTCAATCAACTAGCCGCACAGATAGCGAAAACGGTAGAACAGCAGGTGGGTGCGTAGCGCGAACCAATTCTGACTGCCTTACCAGTTGTATATTACCCATTTGTCGGGTAGCATTCGCAACCCTTTGGCAATCCCCTAAAATAGGAGCGTGCGGATGGCAAAATCGCTGTTGGCAGGCAACTGGAAAATGCATGGAACAGCGCAGTCTGCGGCTCAATTAGCCGCCGATATCGCCGACGGTTTGGCGTCCAAGGCGCCGGAGACTATTGTCTTCCCACCTCTGGTGCATCTACCACTGGTGATTGCCGAGTTGGCCGATAGATCGCCTATTGCAGTAGGGGCGCAAAATGTCAGCCAATACCCAGAGGGAGCCTACACCGGCGAGGTGTCGGCACAGATGTTGGCTGATCTGGGTTGTCAGTATGGTTTAGTCGGTCATTCAGAGCGGCGCACCTTATTGGGCGAGACCGACCAACTGGTGGCAGACAAATTTGCCGCCCTTCAGGACGCGGGATTGACCCCGGTGCTCTGTGTCGGTGAAACGCTGGATCAACGCCAGCAGGGATTGACCCTGCCAGTGGTCAAGAGACAGATTGATGCGGTTGTTACCCGAGTGGGATTAGACAATGTCTGTCGAGCTGTGGTGGCTTATGAGCCTGTATGGGCCATTGGCACCGGCGAGACCGCAACTCCTGAGCAGGCACAGGAAGTCCACGCCTATATTCGTGGACAGTTGACAGAGCAGGGCCGATCAACTCGGTTGCTGTATGGCGGCAGTGTCAATGCCGACAATGCAGCTGCCCTGTTTGCACAGCCGGATATAGATGGTGGTTTGGTGGGTGGTGCCTCGCTTCAGGCACAACAGTTTTTGAAAATTGCACAACAGATGGTCGAGCAAAAGTAATGGAACAGTTTATTTTAATTTTTCACTTTGTAGTTGCCGTGGCAATTATCGGATTGATATTGCTTCAGCAGGGCAAGGGCGCAGAGGCTGGTGCCTCATTTGGTGCCGGTGCGTCACAGACAGTTTTTGGCAGTTCGGGCAGCTGGAACTTCTTTAGCAAGATGACCGCGATTCTAGCCACAATATTCTTTGTCACCAGTATCAGCTTGGCTGTAGTGGCCAAGAACCGAACTCTGGTGGAAGATATTTTGCCGCCCCAACTGCAAGAATTTTCCAGCCAACCAGCTGCTGAAAGTGCCATCCCAGAACTGGAGTTGGAGACCGATAGCGATTTGCCTGCAGTGGATCAAGTGGAAACTCCTACTGAATGATGATAAATATTGCCCAAGTGGTGGAATTGGTAGACACGCTATCTTGAGGGGGTAGTGGCGCAAGCCGTGCCGGTTCAAGTCCGGCCTTGGGCACCATTTTAAAGATTAGTATCAACAACTGGCAGATCAATAGCTCCACGCTGATCCGCTATTCTAATTGCTCTCTCCCGCTGCAGATATTCTGTGTATCAAGATGGTATCTGCCTATCTATAATATTGGATTTCGATAAAAGCAAAATACAGGAGCACTGCCTCAGATGATGGGCAAATTGATTGCTGGGACCCTAGGATTGATGTTTGCAGGCCCAATTGGTCTGTTTGTCGGCTTGTTTGTCGGGCATCAATTTGACCGGGGCTTGGGGGGGCTTACCCAGCCAATGTCCCGCGCACAGCAGCAGCGCATCAGCGACAGTTTTTTTGTCACAGTGTTCTCATTGCTCGGCCATCTGGCCAAGTCCGATGGCCGCATTTCAAAAGCTGAAATAAATCAAGCGGAAGCACTGATGGCGCGCATGGGACTGACCGCTCAGCACCGTCGAGAAGCCATAGAACTATTCCAAGGCGGAGCCCAGCCGGATTTTTCTTTGGATCAAACCATGCAGGCCTTTGTCGCTATCTGTGGGCGTCAAAAAAATCTCAAGCGCTCGCTGCTTAATTATCTGATTGCCCTGGCATTGGCTGATGGGGAATTGCATATAGCTGAGCGGCAAGCATTGCAAAAAATTGCCGCCTATCTGGGTTTTTCTGAAGCGCTATTCAGTCGATTGCTGGAAATGATTATGGCTCAGGCTCAATTTAAGGGCTCAGGGGGCACATCAGCGCCTAATTCCGCTAGTCAGCTTCAGGCCGCCTACAAGGCGCTGGGGGTCTCCGACTCGCAAACGGATGCGGAAATAAAGAAAGCCTACCGAAAATTGCTCAGTGAAAATCATCCGGATAAGCTAATTGGCCAGGGGATGCCCGCGGATATGGTTAAATTGGCCACCGAACGTACCCAAGAAATTCGCAAGGCCTACGAAACTATAGTTTCCAGTCGAAAATAATAAACTGGCGCCTCACAGCGCAGATAAAAAGTGCGCTGCGAGGCTCTATTCAGTTGACCTACACAAGCCCTGTACCTATAATGCGCCTCCTTTTAAGGCAGGTGCGCATTGCGTGTTTGAGTATAGGTGCGGGATGGAGCAGTCTGGTAGCTCGTCGGGCTCATAACCCGAAGGTCGTTGGTTCAAATCCAGCTCCCGCTACCAATTTTAGTCTCTTGATAAGGTTGGCATGAGACAGTGTGATTTTTGCTAGCTCTCGGTGAGTGGAATGCGCCGAAAGCTGCGCAGTAGAACAAGGGTTATAGTTTTAAAATTGTTCTGCTGTTGAGACAGTTAGCACCGGGTCCGGTGCGTATCGAGGAGCCCCATATTGGGGCTTTTCTTTAGGTGAGTGTAAATGGGCCATGGGCCCATTTTTGTTTATTTGGAGGTCAAAGTGGCGGCGAGTAATGACAGGTTAAAGCAACTGCTAGAGCCGGTAATCGCCGCACTGGGGTGTGAGCTCTGGGGTATAGATCTACAGATGGGCGGTAAGAGAAAAGTTCTCAGACTGTATATCGACCGCGAGGATACGGGTGTTGATATCGATGACTGTGAGCGGGTTAGCCGACAGGCCAGCGCGGTCCTCGATGTCGAAGACCTTGTTCCCGGTGAGTATGTTCTGGAGGTCTCTTCCCCGGGTATGGACCGACCGCTGTATGAAATTGATCAATACGCCAAATATTTGGGAGAGGAGATCTCCCTAAGATTGCGTTTTGCCTACGAGGGTCGGCGCAACTACAGAGGTCGCCTGAAGGCCGTAGAGGGCGATGAAATTGTGTTGCTGGTGGCAGATAATGAATTTTTGTTCCCAGTTGAAGGTATTGAAAAGGCCAACCTGATTCCTCAGTTTTGAGGTGCGTGGAGTTTGAAACATGAGTAAAGAAATTTTAATGGTTGCGGAAGCTGTATCCAACGAGAAAGGTGTGGATCGGGGCATTATTTTTGAAGCCATAGAGCAGGCGTTAGCCATGGCGACTAAAAAGCGCTATGAAGAGGGCGCCAATATTCGCGTGCAGATAGATCGCGAGACCGGGGACTATGAATCCTTTCGCTGGTGGGATGTGGTCGCCGACGATGAGATGGCCGAGCTGGGCACTCAATTTACTACGGAAGAAGCGCTCGAGAAGGACGCAACCCTGAAGGTTGGCGATGTATTTGAAGAGCCCGTTGAAAATATAGCCTTTGGTCGAATTGCCGCTCAGACTGCCAAGCAGGTCATTGTGCAGCGGGTAAAAGATGCCGAGCGCAACCTGATTATCGACCGTTTCCGCCATCGTGTCGGGGAGTTGTTAAACGGCACCGTTAAGAAAGTTACCCGCGATCATATCGTGGTAGATTTTGGTGATAATGCCGAGGGGCTTCTGCCTAGAGAGGAACTGGTTGGTCGTGAGATCTTTAGAGTCAACGATCGCACTAGAGTGATTCTGACGGCCATCCGTGAGGAGACCCGTGGTCCCCAGTTGTTAGTATCGCGCGCGGCTTCAGAAATGCTAATCAAATTATTTGAGATTGAAGTGCCCGAGATTGCCGAGGGTGTTATCGAGATCAAAGGCGCAGCCCGCGATCCCGGTCAGCGCGCCAAGATTGCAGTGAGAAGCAAAGATGCACGCATCGATCCAGTGGGTGCCTGTGTGGGCATGCGTGGAGCAAGGGTTCAAGCAGTTTCCAATGATCTCGATGATGAGCGAGTAGATATCGTTTTGTGGGACGACAATCCGGCCCAGTTGGTGATCAATGCCATGGCGCCAGCCGAAGTTGAATCGATTGTAGTCGATGAAGACACCAACTCAATGGATGTAGCGGTCAATGAAGACAATTTAGCTCAGGCGATTGGTAAAGGCGGTCAGAATGTTCGTTTGGCCTCCGAGCTCACGGGTTGGACTATCAATGTGATGACCCTTGAAGAGGCCGCAGATAAACAGCACGCAGAGTCTTCCAACCTTGTTGAAACCATTATGAATGCGCTCGACGTGGACGAGGATGTTGCTGTGGTTCTGGTTGAAGAGGGCTTCACCAGTATTGAAGAGGTCGCCTATGTGCCCCTTGAAGAAATGAGCGCAATTGAAGGCTTCGATGAGGATATTGCTGAGGAGTTGCGTGCTCGCGCTAAGGATGCTCTGTTGACCATGGCGCTGGCTAGTGAGGAGCAGCTGACTAAAACTGAGCCCGCCGAAGATCTGTTGACTATGGAGGGCATGGATCAAACCCTAGCCTATCAGCTCACAGCTAAAAATATTATCACCATGGAGGACTTGGCTGAGCAGGCGATTGATGATTTGATGGATATTGATGACATGGATGAAGACAGAGCGGCAGCGCTGATTATGACCGCCCGTGCACCTTGGTTCGAGTAGTGGCGTAACTATCGGGTCTGATAAGAGGGAAAGACAATGGCTGAAGTGACAGTAAATGAATTAGCGAAAACCGTGGGCGCTTCTGTTGACCGTCTTCTAACGCAAATGAAAGAGGCCGGTTTAGATCATGCTTCAGCAGATGCGACGGTGTCCGATGAAGAAAAACAAATCCTCCTTAAATACCTCAAGAGTCTGCACGGTGAGAAGTCTGGGGAGCCCAAAAAAATAGTATTGCGACGCAAGACCGTCAGTACCCTCAAGTCGGGAAGCCGAAAAACGGTCAATATCGAAGTTCGCAAAAAGCGCACCTATGTCAAGCGCAGCGATGAAGAGATAAAGACGCAGGCGAAGGCCGAGGCTGAAGAGAAAGCCCGCACTGATGAAAACACTACACCAGAGGTCTCCTCTGGAATAGATGATATAGAACAGAAGCGCCAGTCGGCGATTGAAAAGCGTCGCAATGCTGAAATTGAAGCGCAGCGAATTGCCGAAGAAGCCGAGAAAGCCAAGCTGGAGGAAGAGGCGCGTAAAGCTGCTGAAGCCGCAGCTGCTCTGCAGAGTGAAGAGGCTAAAAAGTCAGCCAAGCCAACCAAGACTGCTGCCCCGACTACAGTGCCAGCATCAACACCGGACAAGGGACGCCGTCATGGCAAGCCGAGTGATGAGGATGAAGATGTAATCGGCAAGAAGACGGCCAAGAAACCGTCCCTCAAAAGTGGAAAAAAGAAGACTCGCATACGGTTGGATGACGCGATTGAAGAACAGACCACTAGGCGCCTGAAATCGTCCACCGTTCTCAAAGTTGACAATCAGCACCTGTTTCAAAAGCCTGTGGAGAAGAAAGTTCTAGAAGTAGCTGTGCCCGATGAGATCAGTGTTGCAGAACTGGCCCAAAAAATGGCGCTTAAATCGGCACTGGTTGTCAAAGAGTTGATGAAATTGGGGGTTATGGCCAATATCAACCAAGTGATAGATCAGGAAACCGCTTTTCTGGTGATTGAAGAGCTCGGCCACACCCCAGTCGCTGCCGCCGATGAGTCATTGGAAGAGGCCCTTGCTAAACAGTTTGAAGAAGTCAGCAATCAGGCTAATCAGCAGCCCAGAGCACCTATAGTGACAGTGATGGGCCATGTGGATCACGGTAAAACATCCCTGCTGGACTCCATTAGAAAATCGCGTGTCGCCTCGGGCGAGGCTGGGGGGATTACCCAGCACATAGGCGCCTATCACGTGGATACGCCCAAGGGCATGATTACCTTTTTAGATACGCCGGGACACGCCGCATTTACTGCCATGCGTGCGCGGGGCGCCCAGAGCACTGATGTTGTGATTCTGGTAGTGGCCGCCGATGACGGCGTGATGCCGCAGACCGAAGAGGCCATTCAGCACGCTCGGGCGGCAGATGTGCCTCTAGTGGTTGCGATCAATAAAATGGATAAAGAGGGCGCTGATCCGGAGCGTGTAACTACAGAACTTTCCGCCAAAGAGGTTATTCCCGAAGAGTGGGGCGGCGATACCCAGTTTATCAAACTGTCCGCTCATACAGGCGATGGCATTGACGAACTGTTAGAAGCTATCCTGTTGCAGTCGGAGTTGCTAGAACTCACCGCAGCAGCCGATGTTCCCGCCAAAGGTGTAATTGTAGAATCTCGTATCGACAAGGGGCGCGGCGTGGTAGCTACTGCACTGGTTCAACAGGGTACCCTGAGACGGGGAGACTTTATGTTGGCCGGTGAGAGTGTCGGTAAGATACGCGCCATGACCGATGAGTCTGGCGGCGCCACTACTGAGGCGGGCCCCTCGATTCCAGTTGAAATACTGGGTCTGGACGAGGCACCAGAGGCCGGCGATGAATTCTTTGTGGTCGCCGATGAGCGCAAGGCCAAGGAAATTGCCGATCAGCGTCAGGCTGCAGCTAAAAAAGAGCGCTTTTCCAGACAGCAGGCGGCCAAACTGGAAAATATGTTCACCGATATGGGAGCCGATCAAGTTAAGAAGCTACCGTTGGTGGTCAAGGCAGATGTTCGCGGCTCCCTGGAGGCAATTGTCAGTGCGCTAAATGATTTTGCCACTGAGGAAGTGGCTGTCGAAATAGTCGCCTCTGGGGTTGGTGGAATTACCGAATCAGATATTAATTTGGCGTTGACCACCGGTGCTATTGTGCTCGGCTTTAATGTGCGCGCCGCCAGCGCTGCCCGCCAGTTGGCCGAGAGAGAGGAGATTGAGGTTCGCTATTACAGCGTGATTTACAATCTGCTAGACGAGGTCAAACAGGCGCTGTCTGGGATGTTGGCTCCCGAGACCAAAGAGGAAATTGTCGGTATTGCAGAAGTTCGCGATGTGTTCCGATCACCCAAATTTGGCGCAATTGCCGGTTGTATGGTGGTGGAGGGCAGTGTCTACCGCAATAAACCCATCCGTGTGCTGCGTGATGATATTGTTATCTTTCAGGGAGAGCTGGAATCCCTGCGCCGATTTAAAGACGATGCCCAGGAAGTGCGAAATGGTATGGAATGCGGTATCGGTGTAAAGGACTACAATGATGTTAAGGCGGGAGACTTGATCGAGGTCTACGATATCACTCAGGTGCAGCGCTCACTCTAATGGGTGCGGTAATAGATGCCCAGAGAATTTACTAGGACAGACCGGGTCTCGGATGCAATTCAGAGAGAATTGGCAACCCTGATTCGCGAGCATGTACGCGATCCTCGGGTCGGTATGCTCAGTGTTACCGATGTCGATGTCAGCCGCGATCTCGCGGTTGCCAAAGCCTATGTGGCCTTTGTCGGCGAGCGATCCGAATCGGAGATAGATCAGGGAATTCAGGCGCTCAACGGCGCCGCCGGCTACCTGCGCAAGTTATTGGCAACCAGTATCTCGCTGCGCGCGACTCCCAAATTGACCTTTTTCCATGATCACAGCGGTCATCGCGGGCAGCACTTAGAGGCGCTAATTGATTTGGCAGTGTCCAACAATCAGGCACCTAGTGATTTCTCTGGAGAGTCTTAATCTTGGCCCGCCGCCGTCATGGCCGTTCAGTAAACGGCATCTTTTTGTTAAACAAACCCTCTGGTCTATCATCCAACCAAGCGCTACAGCGCGTACGCAGACTGTTTAATGCCAACAAGGCTGGCCACACTGGAGCGCTGGATCCGCTGGCTACCGGTGTGCTTCCCCTGTGTTTAGGTGAAGCCACCAAGTTTAGCCAGTTTCTTCTAGATGCTGAAAAAACCTACCGCAGTACCTACACCCTAGGGGTAGCCACCACCACCGGTGACAGTGAAGGCGAAGTGGTGAACCAAGCAGATGCCACTGATGTTACTCAGGCACAGGTAGAAACCCTATTAGCTGAATTTACCGGTGAGATTGAACAGGTGCCCTCTATGTTCTCAGCCCTAAAACATCAGGGACAGCCGCTGTACAAATTGGCGCGCAAGGGTTTGGAAGTAGAGCGACCGTCACGCACCATCAATGTTCACCGCTACCAGTTACTGGATTTTAAGCCTGGTTCAAACCCGAAAGTGGAAGTGGAAGTGCACTGCAGTAAAGGCACCTACATTAGGACCTTAGCCCAAGATCTGGGAGAGGCGCTGGGCTGTGGCGCCCATGTCAGCGCCCTGCATCGCGTTCAATCTGGACCCTTTGAGGAGAGCCAGACCCTGACGCTAGAAGCCTTGGAGGAATTGGCGGCAGACCAAGAGTCAACACAGTTGGATCACCTGTTGTTGCCCGTTGATACCGCAGTAGCCGACCGTATGCTAGTGGAATTGGATGATCTCTCAGCGGGATACTTTCAACTCGGTCAGTCAGTGATGTCAAATAAAGCCTTTCGTCAAGGCCAAGAAGGCGATATAGTGCGCGTCTTTCGCCATGGGGGTACCTTTTTAGGCATTGGCAAAGTTACCGAAGAAGGTAAAGTTGCTCCCAAGCGATTAATCGTTGAGGCCGTTTAGTCAACTAGAGTAAGTTGCGGCGAAGTTAGCCCCAACCTAATTGTGGATAATTTGAGAGCAATCAATACGCTCTCCAGTAAAGGACTGTAGACAGCAGTCAAAACTAGGATATCTGTAAATATGCGCGGATATCCTGAATTTCGTCAACTCGCATATTGGAGAAAACTTATGGCACTCAGTGCACAAGAGAAAGCAAAAATCGTAGCAGAGCATGGCCAGGTGGAAAATGATACAGGTTCACCTGAGGTGCAAATTGCCCTGCTATCGGCAAATATTAACAAGTTGCAACAGCATTTCGGCGACCATCAAAAGGATAACCACTCCCGGCGTGGTCTGATTCGTATGGTGAATCAGCGCCGCAAGTTGCTAGACTATCTCAAATCCAAAGATACCGAGCGCTACAGCGCGGTAATCAAGAAACTCGGATTGCGCAGATAGTTAAAAAGTGTAGCGGTACAACAGCAGTGTTGTGCCGCTTATTTAATTAGGGTCCACCCCGATCTCCAATCCTGTAGGGGCTGATCGAGTTACTTATGGCTATTTGCGGATAGCTATAAGTAACCCGAGCAGCAGAAATAGGGCGGGGATTCAGGTGCTGACCAGCAAACTATAGAAGGTATAAATATGAATCCCTTAATTAAGAAATTTCAATACGGTAAACATACCGTAACCCTAGAGACCGGCCGCGTGGCCAGGCAGGCAACCGGTGCCGTTTTATGTTCCGTTGATCAAACTACCGTACTCTGTACAGTTGTCGGCGAGAGGGAAGCTAAGGCTGGCATGGATTTTTTCCCGCTTGGCGTACACTACCAAGAAAAGGCTTATGCTGCAGGTAAAATCCCCGGTGGCTTCTTTAAGCGCGAAGGTAGGCCCAGCGAGAAAGAAACCCTGACCTCCCGTTTAATTGACCGACCTATTAGACCACTATTCCCCAATGGATTTAAGAATGAAGTACAGGTTGTCTGTACTGTTATCTCGGCGGAAAAAGATATTGATCCCGATATAGCTGCCATGATTGGTACCTCGGCAGCCCTATCTATCTCCGGCATCCCCTTTAACGGCCCTATAGGTGCCGCGCGAGTGGGTTACACGGATAGCGAAGGTTACCTGTTAAACCCCAATTACAGTGATCTCGAGGGCTCTTCTCTGGATATGGTGGTCGCCGGTACTAAAGATGCAGTGCTGATGGTTGAATCCGAGGCCAGCGAGCTGTCTGAGGACACGATGCTGGGTGCGGTGTTATTTGCTCATCAAGAGATGCAAGCAGTTATCAGCGTGATCGAGGAAATGACCGCAGAAGTGGGCAAGCCGCGCTGGGACTGGCAGCCGCAAGAAGAAGATTTGGCGCTCAAACAGGAACTCAGTTCACTGGTGGGTGCTGAACTGGATGCGGCCTACCAGGTTGTCGACAAGCAAGCTCGTTCCGGTGCTATTGCCGAACTTAAAGAATCCGCGGTTGCCAAGTTGACTGCTGATGACCAGTTCGCCGAAGAAGCACTCAAAGATGCCTTTAAGAAGCTCGAGAAGGACATTGTTCGCGGCCGTATTATCCGCGGCGAGCCGCGTATTGATGGTCGTGATACCAAGACTGTCCGAGCGATTCATGTCGAGGTCGATGTGCTGGATAGAGTTCATGGCTCGGCACTGTTTACCCGCGGTGAAACGCAAGCTCTAGTGGTTGCAACTCTGGGAGCCAGTCGCGATGCACAGATGATCGACGCCCTCGAAGGTCGTCGAGATGACCCCTTTATGCTGCATTACAACTTCCCACCCTACTCAGTGGGTGAGTGTGGCCGAGTTGGATTTACCAGCCGTCGCGAAGTGGGCCATGGTCGTCTTGCTCGTCGCGGAATAGCGGCGGTACTGCCCTCGGAGTCGGAGTTCCCCTACGCTATGCGAGTGGTTTCAGAGATCACAGAATCCAATGGTTCAAGCTCTATGGCCTCGGTCTGTGGTTCCAGTCTGGCACTGATGGATGCTGGTGTGCCTCTGAAGGCACCAGTTGCCGGTATAGCCATGGGCTTGGTCAAAGAACAGGATGGCTTTGCGGTATTGACCGATATCCTCGGTGATGAAGACCATCTGGGCGATATGGACTTTAAAGTTGCCGGTACCTCAACGGGTATTACTGCACTGCAGATGGATATTAAGATTGAGGGTATCACCGAAGAAATTATGGAGATCGCCCTAGAGCAAGCGCTGCACGCGCGCCTCCATATACTGGGTGAGATGAACCAAGTTATCGCTCAGGGGCGAGACGAGATCGCCGAGTCTGCGCCTAAGATGGGTACCATGCAGATTGATCCGGATAAAATTCGCGATGTGATCGGTAAGGGTGGCGCCACTATCCGCGCCCTGTGTGAAGAGCACAACTCAACCATTGATATCAACGATGATGGCGAAGTTAAAATCTACTCTGAAGATGGCCAGTCGCTGGCCGCTGCAACCGATGCCATCACCGCTATCGTTGCGGATCCAGAACCCGGCATGATCTATGACGGCAAAGTAGTGCGCATTGTAGATTTCGGTGCCTTTGTCAACTTTATGCCAGGCACAGACGGGCTGGTGCATATCTCTCAAATCGCTGAAGAGCGTGTCGAGAAGGTCACTGATTACCTGTCTGAGGGTCAAGAAGTACGTGTCAAAGTACTGGAGATCGATAACCGTGGGCGGGTCAAGCTGTCGATAAAAGAAGCCAAGCTTGAAGAGGGTTCAGAATCCTAACAGATCGCCCTTAGATGATGCCTAGTGATTGATTTTGCTTAGCGTATCAAACTTATAAAATCCCCAATCCCACTAGGGCTTGGGGATTTTTTTAACCCCGAGATATTATTTTGACGCCATAGATAGCAGCTCGGCCGCATGGGATAAGGTCTGGGAGGTGATTTTAGAGCCTCCCAACATGCGCGCCAGCTCATCAATACGCTGTGGTTGATCCAAGCTTATTATCAGTGATTCAGCACTATTCTCCTCGACAACCTTACTGGCCAGATAGTGATGATGGGCATGGGCCGCTACCTGAGGTTGATGGGTGACGCTGATAACTTGTCCCTCATTACCCAACTTCTTTAGCAGTTGACCGACGATATCGGCAGTGCTTCCGCCAATACCCACATCCACTTCATCAAAAATTAGCGTTGGGATGCTGGAGTGAGCCGCTGCAACCACCTGAACTGCTAAGCTGACTCGGGAGAGTTCACCGCCTGAGGCAATTTTTGCCAGAGGCTTGTGGGGCTGCCCGGGATTGGTTGCAATCACAAACTCAACCTCTTCACTGCCGAAGGATCGGTACTCGCCGTCATCCACACTGTGCAATTGAATTTGCAACTGGGCGCCTCCCATTGCCAATTCCTGCAACTGCTGATTGATTGCCTTTGCCATCACTTCGGCGCCTTGCCTGCGCGCTTCACTCAGTTTCTGTGCGGCCTGTTGGTAGTCAGTGGCCAGCTGATCTACCTGTTGCTGCAATCCCTCTATGCTCTGATCTCCAGCAGTAAGCTCCCGCAGTTCGGTTTGCAGTCTAATCAATGTCTCTTCCAGGCTCTCTGGGTTAACTCGGTGTTTGCGCCCCAGTTGAAAGATCACCGTCAGTTCCTCTTCAAGTTGCTGAAGTTTGACGGGATTGGCCTCGAATCGGTCAATATGATGGGCTAACTCGCCTATCGCTTCCTCCACTTGGATCAGTCCGCTCTGCAGCAGAGTCTCGGCATCGGCAAGGGCCTGAGGTTTGGGTTTTAGGTTGGCCAAGATAGCCAGACAGCGATTAAACCCAGCGCGCAGATTAAAATCCTCCGCCTGATCGCATATCTCCAGCAACTGTTGACTGTCCTGGACAATTTGTCCGGCATTGGCGAGCGTTTGTTGCTGCTCCTCGAGGCTTTTCAGGTATTGGGGATCCAAGTTGACCTGTCGCAGTTCATCAACTTGAAATTCCAACAACTCCCTGCGGGCATTCAACTGTTCAGATTGCTCGGCGAGTTGCAGAAGTTTTTGATGGCTACTATTCCAGTGCCGAAACAGGGTAGCAACCCGATCTGCCAGCGCAACACTGCCGGTGAACTCATCGAGGAGTTTGCGGTGGGTACCGCGCCGCAGAAGTGACTGGTGCTCGTGCTGACTGTGAAGGTCTACCAGAAGGTCCCCGAGCTGCTGCAACTGTTGCATGGTGCAGGGTTGACCGTTGATATAGCCTCGGGAGCGCCCCTCGCGGTTGTAGGACCTGCGCAAAATACACTGTTCTTCGCAGTTGTAATCATGATCTTCCAGCCACTTTACTGCCTCGGGGATACCAGCTACAGCGAAGGTCGCAGTAATCTGGGCACGATCTCTATCGCCGCGTATGGTGCCGGTATCGGCGCGGTCACCGAGAGCCATGCTCAGAGCATCGAGAATGAGAGACTTGCCAGCACCGGTTTCACCAGTAATAGCTGTGGTGCCAGCGGCAAATTCAATCTCTAGTTCCTCTACCAGAGTATAGTTAATTATATTGAGTGAAATAAGCAAAGTAATTTAGCGCCCAAAAAGCTTGGAAAGTTATATCAAAAACAAAGAGAGGTTGAGTAAACACTTGAAACTCAACAGTTTGTCCCCATCTCTAGCAACAGCGTAAATTCAAATAATCCTTTTATCAATAGACGAAGCAAAATATAAGGAGTTGGCGTGTCTGAAGAAAGCGAAAAAGACCAACAGCAATCAACCTCTGAGGTTGAGCAGGATTCTGCAACCCAATCGGCCCAAGCGGAGAATCCAACCCAAGATATCCCAGAATCTGAGGTGTCTGCGGAGGATGTGGCAGAAGAGAATAAACTGCAGGAGCAATTGGACGGCGCCAATGATCAGCTGTTGCGCCTGCAGGCGGAGATGCAAAATGTCCGCCGCCGCGCGGAGCGCGATGTCGAGAGTGCTCACAGGTACGCACTGGAAAAGTTCGCTACCGAGTTATTGTCTGTAGTCGACAACCTGGAGAGAGCACTGGGGACCATCGACAGGGATGATGAATCGCAAAAGTCAGTGTTTGAAGGCATCGATTTAACTCTAAAAGGTTTCCTCGATGTTTTGGCTCGGTTCAAGGTTGAAGCCGTGGAGCCCAATGGACAGCCCTTTGATGCGGATTTTCATCAAGCGGTCAGTATGGTGCCCAATGGTGATGTGGAGGCCAATACAGTTATCGAGGTGTTCCAGAAGGGCTACACCCTGAATGGCCGTCTGATACGCCCAGCAATGGTTGTGGTATCAACCGCCCCTTAATTAACAAACTTATAGCAGTTGCTCTTGAATTTCACTAAATAGAACCCACATTAGCAACAACTAGATAGAAACCTACAACCCCAATTAACAGTCTTGAAGAAGTAACGGAGAAATCAGTAATGGGAAAAATTATCGGAATTGATTTGGGAACCACCAACTCCTGCGTATCGGTACTCGAGGGCGACAAGCCCAAAGTGATTGAGAACGCGGAGGGAGCCCGAACTACACCCTCGGTTGTGGCTTTTGCCGATGACGGAGAAATACTGGTGGGCCAGTCTGCCAAGCGCCAGGCGGTAACCAATCCAGCGAACACTGTCTACGCGGTCAAGCGCCTGATAGGTCGCCGCTTTGAAGACGATGTAGTGCAAAAAGATATCAAGATGGTGCCCTATAAGATCGTCAAAGCCGACAATGGCGATGCCTGGGTCGAGATCAAAGGTGACAGTAAGGCGGCACCGCAGATTTCAGCAGAAGTGCTGAAGAAGATGAAAAAGACCGCGGAAGATTATCTGGGTGAGACAGTTTCCGCAGCGGTTATCACTGTACCCGCCTACTTTAACGACTCTCAGCGCCAAGCTACCAAAGATGCGGGTCGCATCGCCGGCTTGGACGTCAAGCGCATTATCAACGAGCCAACTGCTGCGGCACTGGCCTACGGCATAGACAAGGCCGCAGGTGACCGCGTGGTGGCAGTTTACGATCTGGGCGGCGGCACCTTCGATATATCAATTATCGAGATTGCCGATGTAGATGGTGAGAAGCAGTTTGAAGTATTGGCTACCAACGGCGATACCTTCCTGGGTGGTGAGGACTTTGATCTGCGTCTTATTGAGTACTTCACATCGGAATTCAAAGCCGACAGCGGCATTGATATTCAGGGTGATCCACTGGCTATGCAGCGCCTTAAAGAAGCTGCTGAAAAAGCTAAGATCGAGCTGTCCTCCAGCACTCAGACTGAAGTCAATCTGCCCTATATCACTGCAGATGCAACCGGGCCGAAACATCTGGTGGTCAAACTGACCCGCGCCAAGTTGGAATCTCTGGTAGAAGATTTGGTAGAGCGCTCACTCAACCCATTGAAAGTGGCATTGAAGGATGCCGGCAAATCGGCCGCGGAGATTGATGAGATTATTTTGGTCGGTGGCCAGACGCGTATGCCTCTGGTTCAGGACAAGGTGACTGAGTTCTTTGGCAAAGAGCCCCGCAAGGATGTCAATCCCGATGAGGCGGTGGCAGTGGGTGCCGCACTTCAGGGTGCAGTGCTGTCCGGTGATGTCAAAGATGTACTGCTGTTGGATGTGACCCCCCTCTCTCTGGGTATTGAGACTATGGGTGCGGTTGCCACAGCGGTGATTGAGAAAAACACCACGATCCCCACCAAGAAATCGCAGATTTTCTCAACCGCTGATGACAATCAGACCGCGGTGACTATCCATGTGGTACAGGGTGAGCGCAAACAGGCCTCTCAGAATAAATCTCTGGGGCGCTTTGATCTGGCGGATATTCCGCCGGCACCCCGCGGTATGCCTCAGATTGAGGTGACCTTTGATATAGATGCCAATGGTATTCTCAATGTCAGTGCCAAAGACAAGGCCACCGGCAAAGAGCAGTCGATTGTGATTAAAGCTTCTTCAGGTCTATCCGAGGATGAGATCGACGCCATGGTCAAAGATGCTGAGGCCAATGCTGCCGAGGATAAAAAGTTTGAGGAGCTGGTTCAGGCGCGCAACACTGCAGACGGTTTGGCCCATGCTGCCAAGAAAACCTTGGAAGAGGCCGGCGACAAGGCTTCCGATGACGAAAAAGCTGCTATTGAGGCGGCGATTTCCAAAGTTGAAGAGGCGGTCAAAGGCGATGATAAAGAGGCCATAGATGCGGCGGCACAAGAGCTTTCAGAGGCCTCCTCTGGCCTTGCCCAGAAGCTCTATGCCGAGCAGCAAGCTGATGCTGGGCCGGCGGATGGCAATCAACAGGCATCAGGCGACGACGCCATGGATGCCGAGTTTGAAGAGGTGGAGGAGACACAGAAAGAAGACAGCAAGTAATTGCTCAATTCTGTAGTCACTATTGGGCGCGGACAGAGGTTCGCGCCCCATTTTTTTAATTTCACCAGATACATTTAAAACTAATTATGGCAAAACGCGATTACTACGAAGTGCTGGGAGTGGCCAAAGGTGCCTCTGATCAAGAGATCAAAAAGGCATTTCGCCGTGTGGCAATGAAATACCATCCGGACCGCAATCCAGATAGTGAGGATGCCGATGAGAAGTTCAAAGAAGCTCAAGAAGCCTACGAAATTCTCGGCGACCAGGAGAAGAAAGCCGCCTATGACCGCTTTGGTCATGCCGGGGTAGACGGCAATGCCGGTGCCGGCGGTTTTGGCGGCGCTGGCTTCAGTGATGTATTCGGCGATGTGTTTGGCGATATATTTGGCGGTGGTGGCCGCGGGCGCTCCGGTCCGGCGAGGGGATCAGATCTGCGCTACGACCTGCAGTTGGACCTTGAAGATGCAGTCAAGGGCAAAACAGTGCAGATTGAGATTCCAACGATGGTGCACTGCGATACCTGTGATGGTTCTGGCGCTCGTCCCGGTAGTTCCCCCACGACCTGTAATCACTGTGGTGGTTCTGGTCAGATTCGCATGTCCCAAGGATTTTTCTCAGTCCAGCAGACTTGCCCCCACTGCGGCGGTAGAGGGCAAATTATCACTGACCCCTGTGGCGACTGTCATGGTCAGGGCGTGGTGGAGGAGCGCAAGACGCTATCGGTGAAGATTCCTCCCGGCGTGGATACCGGCGATCGTATCCGCTTGGCGGGCAAAGGCGAAGTAGGTCCCAATGGCGGCCCGGCAGGGGATCTCTATGTGCAGATGCATGTTCGAGATCACGCCATCTTCGTGCGCGATGACAGTCACTTACACTGTGAAGTTCCCATTAGTTTTGCTCAGGCGGCTCTGGGTGGTGAATTGGAAGTGCCCACACTGTCGGGTAAGGTGAAATTAAAAGTCCCTCCCGAGACCCAGAGTGGCAAGTTATTTCGTTTGCGAGGCAAGGGGGTCACCCCAGTTCGTGGCGGGAGCACCGGTGATCTTCTGTGTCGCGTAGTGTTGGAGACCCCGATCAACCTCAGTGCCAAGCAGCGGGAACTGTTGGAAGATTTTGATAAGAGTCTGGCCGGTAAGGGCAAGCACTCCCCGAGAACCACTAACTGGTTTGATGGGGTAAAAAAATTCTTCGATAATCTCACCAATTAAAGGTAGAGTTACGGAATCTTTTTACAGCTTGTTATAGCGTGGGAAATAAAATGATTAATATTGCCGTCACCGGCGCCGGCGGGCGAATGGGCCGGGCCCTGATTGAAGCAGTACATGTTACTGAAGGTGTTCAGCTAACCGCTGCCATCGAGCGCTCCGACAGCTCTCTGATCGGTACCGATGCCGGTGAATTGGCTGGTATTGGGCGCAATGGCATTCAGGTGTCCCCATCACTGGCTGATGTTGTAGAACAATTCGATGTGCTGATTGACTTCAGTACACCGGCAGCCACTGTGGAAAATGCCCTGCTCTGTGCGCAATCGCAAAAACAATTGGTGATTGGCACCACTGGACTTGATGAGGCTCAGTTACAGCAGGTTGATCAGGCCAGTCAAGACACCGCGCTATGCATGGCATCAAACTATGCCGCGGGAGTGAATCTGTGTTTTAAATTAGCGGAGCTTGCAGCCTCCATACTGGGTGATGAGGTGGATATTGAAATCTCCGAAACTCACCACCGGCACAAGGTTGACGCACCTTCGGGAACTGCCCTGTCGCTGGGCGATGCGGTGGCCGATGCCCTGGGTCGCGATTTGCGCGAGGTTGCAGTCTACGGCCGCGAGGGGCAGACCGGTGCTCGGGACCGGCAGACTATTGGCTTTGCCACTCAGCGGGCCGGCGATGTGGTGGGAGACCACACAGTGCTGTTCGCCGCCGAGGGCGAGCGCGTAGAGATCACCCACAAGGCCTCTAGTCGCATGGCCTTCGCCCGCGGTGCAGTGCGGGCCGCCCGCTGGTTGCACAGCAGGCAGACCGGACTCTACAGCATGCAAGATGTGTTGGATTTAAATTTCCCGAAATTTAATGCTATCAAGGATAGACAACACAGCTAGGCTTGCCCTAAAATACGCTCTCAGAAGTGCTCGTTGCGAGCAGCCCTGATTGGAGTAAATGCAATACTAAATATTTCTAAAATAACGAGATGAGACAGCCAGTTTCATCTCGTTTTTTTGCAAATGCCCCACAGGTTTTCGTATTTATCTTGAGATCACTGCACGGATAGGGATTTTTCCAACCGAGGTTGATAGCGCCGCTGTAAAGCGTGGCCGCCTCTGAAGAAAGAACTCACTGGAGTAGCGATCCATTAATTAAGTCAGTAAGCGTTTTGGAGGTTATGTGAAGTCCCAAGTTACTCGGGAAGCCGTGCTCGCACTTGCAGATGGCACCATATTCAGGGGTACGGCCATCGGCGCCGATGGCCAGTCGGTAGGCGAGGTTGTATTTAATACTGCGCTTACCGGGTACCAGGAAATTCTCACCGATCCCTCCTACGCGCAACAGATCGTAACCCTCACCTATCCCCATATAGGCAATGTGGGCGTCAACAGCGAGGATCGAGAATCAGATCGAATCTGGGCTGCCGGTCTGGTGATTCGCGATCTGCCGCTACTGGCCTCTAACTTTCGCAGTGAGCAATCCCTAGATCAGTATCTGAGTGATAGCGGTATTCTCGGTATCGCCGATATAGACACCCGCAAGCTGACCAGAATTCTGCGTCAGAGCGGCGCTCAGAGTGGCTGTATGATGGCCGGTGATGTGGATGAAAACAGGGCTCTTGAGCTGGCTCGGGAATTCCCCGGCCTCAAGGGTATGGATCTGGCTAAACAGGTTACCACGTCTGAGACCTATCAATGGCGAGAGCATAGCTGGACTCTAGGCAGTGGATTTAAAACGGCCGGTGAGCAAAAACACAAAGTGGTGGCCTACGACTATGGGGTGAAGCGCAATATACTGCGCATGTTGGTGGATCGCGGTTGTGAGCTGACCGTAGTGCCCGCCCAAACACCTGCCAGTGAAGTTCTGGCGATGCAGCCAGACGGTATTTTCCTTTCCAATGGCCCTGGGGATCCAGAGCCCTGCGACTATGCTATTACCGCAATCAAGGAGCTGCTCGAAACAGACATACCCCTGTTTGGTATCTGTCTCGGTCATCAGCTACTGGCATTGGCCTCCGGTGCGCAGACTGAAAAAATGAAGTTTGGTCATCATGGCGCCAATCATCCGGTGGAGGATATTGACAACAGTCGGGTGATGATTACCAGTCAAAACCACGGTTTTGCGGTGGTTGAGCAGGGGTTGCCCAGTTGTTTGCGCGCTACTCACCGCTCGCTTTTTGATGGTTCGCTGCAGGGAATTCATCGCACAGACAAACCGGCGTTTAGCTTTCAGGGCCATCCAGAGGCCAGTCCGGGACCTCATGATGCGGCCCCGCTATTTGATCACTTTATAGAATTGATGGAGGACAGACGCTAGGCGTCTGTCGCAGTGGAGACCCCATGCCGAAAAGAAACGATATAGACAGCATTCTAATTCTTGGTGCCGGCCCGATTATTATCGGCCAAGCCTGTGAATTTGATTACTCTGGCGCCCAGGCCTGTAAGGCACTCAGGGAGGAGGGCTACCGAGTTATCTTGGTGAATTCCAATCCGGCTACCATTATGACTGATCCGGCGATGGCCGATGCGACCTATATCGAGCCGGTAGAGTGGAACACAGTGGCTAAAATTATTGAGACTGAACGTCCCGATGCGCTGTTGCCCACCATGGGTGGTCAGACGGCGCTCAACTGTGCCCTAGACTTGGCAAAACACGGCGTACTCGACAAGTTTGGTGTGGAGATGATCGGTGCTAATGCCGATGCCATCGATAAGGCTGAGGATCGCGAGCGCTTTGACAAGGCGATGCGCGCCATAGGTTTGGAGACGCCTAACTCCGGTATCGCCCACAGTATGGAGGAGGCCTATCAGGTGGCCGATCGCTTCGGCTTTCCCTGTATTATTCGCCCGTCCTTTACCATGGGTGGCTCTGGCGGTGGTATTGCCTACAATCGCGAAGAGTTTGAGCAAATCTGCCGCCGCGGCCTGGATCTCTCTCCCACTAATGAGCTGCTGATCGATGAATCCCTGATCGGTTGGAAAGAATATGAGATGGAAGTAGTGCGCGATCGCAGCGATAACTGCATTATTGTCTGCTCCATCGAAAACCTGGATCCCATGGGAATCCATACCGGTGACTCGATTACCGTAGCACCGGCCCAGACCCTGACCGACAAAGAATACCAGATAATGCGCAATGCCTCGCTAATGGTACTGCGAGAGATCGGTGTTGAAACTGGCGGCTCTAATGTGCAGTTTGCCGTCAATCCTGAAAATGGACGCCTGATTGTTATTGAGATGAACCCCAGGGTGTCTCGATCCTCGGCGCTGGCCTCGAAAGCTACCGGCTTCCCAATTGCCAAGGTGGCCGCTAAGTTGGCTGTCGGCTACACCCTCAATGAATTGCAGAATGAAATCACCGGTGGAGCCACACCGGCCTCTTTCGAGCCCAGCATTGATTATGTGGTCACTAAAATCCCGCGCTTTGCCTTTGAAAAATTCAATCAGGCGGATCAGAAGCTCACTACTCAGATGAAGTCTGTGGGCGAGGTGATGGCCATCGGTCGCACCTTCCAGGAGTCGGTGCAAAAGGCGCTGCGCGGTCTCGAAGTGGGAGCCTCGGGATTTGACCCTCTGCTGGATCTGGCCAGTGAGTCATCAAAGGCGGTACTCAGCAATCAGTTGGCGGAAGCCGGGCCGGATCGCATCTGGTATTTGGCTGACGGCTTTAGAAGTGGCATCAGTCTGGATGAGATGTTCGCCATCACTAAAATAGACCCTTGGTTTTTGGTGCAGATTGAGGACTTGGTTCGAGAGGAACAAGCTCTGCAGGGATCTGATCTCAAAGACCTCGATAAGACGTCCCTTTACAGGTTAAAGCGAAAAGGCTTCTCCGATAAGCGGCTGGGAGATATTCTCGGTTGTGGTGAGCAACCGGTGCGCGAGCTGCGTCACAAACTGCAACTGCACCCAGTCTACAAGCGTGTCGACACCTGCGCCGCAGAATTTTCTACTGATACTGCCTATATGTACTCCACCTATGAACAGGAGTGCGAGGCGCGCCCCAGTGATCGCGATAAAATTTTGGTGCTGGGTGGCGGTCCCAACCGCATTGGTCAGGGGATTGAATTTGACTATTGCTGTGTGCATGCCGCGCTGGCGATGCGCGAAGATGGCTATGAAACCATTATGGTCAACTGCAATCCGGAGACAGTATCCACTGACTACGATACCTCTGATCGCCTGTTCTTTGAGCCGGTGACCCTCGAGGATGTGCTGGAGATTGTGCGCCTAGAGAAACCCAAAGGGGTGATTGTGCAGTTCGGTGGTCAAACACCGCTCAAGTTGGCGCGGGCCCTCGAGGCTCAGGGTGTACCCATTGTGGGCACCACGCCAGATGCCATCGACAGAGCTGAGGATCGCGAGCGCTTCCAGCAGATGATTGGCAAGTTGGGCCTGTTACAGCCCGCCAATTCAACTGCCCGCAGTGCTGAGGATGCCGTGGCACTGGCTAAACAGATCGGCTATCCGCTGGTGGTGCGACCCTCCTATGTGCTGGGTGGCCGGGCGATGGAAATCGTCTATAAAGAGGATGAGTTGCGCCACTACATGGGAACCGCCGTCGAGGTTTCTGAGGACTCCCCGGTGCTGCTGGACTTCTTCTTGCCCAATGCGATCGAGGTGGATGTGGACGCCGTTAGCGACGGTGAGCAGGTGGTGATCGGCGCTATCATGCAGCATATAGAACAGGCGGGAATACACTCCGGTGACTCCGCCTGCTCGCTGCCGCCCTACAGCCTCAGTCCTGAGATTCAGGATCAAATGCGTGAAGTGTGCAAAAAAATGGCCCGCGAGCTGGGCGTGCGCGGCCTGATGAATGTGCAGTTAGCACTGCAGGATGGTGAGATCTATGTGATCGAGGTCAATCCCCGCGCCTCCAGAACGGTGCCCTTTGTCTCCAAGTGTATAGGCACTTCCCTGGCAAAAATTGCTGCTCGCTGCATGGTCGGTCAGAGTCTTGAATCCCAGGGCTTTACCGAGGAGATTATTCCCAGCTATTACAGTGTCAAAGAGGCGGTGTTCCCATTTAATAAATTCCCTGGAATAGACCCCATTCTCGGCCCAGAAATGAAATCCACCGGCGAGGTGATGGGTGTGGGAACCACCTTTGCCGAGGCCTACGGCAAGGCAGAGTTGGGTGCCAGTGATCAAATACCCACGGGAGGCACTGCATTTATCAGTGTGCGAGAGAGAGATAAAGCTCAGTTGCCTACACTGGCCGCCAACCTTGCCGAATTGGGTTTTAAATTGGTGGCTACTCAGGGCAGTGCCAAGATCATTAGCGAGGCCGGTATTGCAGTGCAGACAGTCAACAAGGTCCAGGAGGGCAGGCCTCATATCGTGGATATGATCAAAAGCGACAAAATTGATTTAATTGTCAATACCACCGAGGGCCGGCAAGCTATCTCAGATTCCTCGACTATTCGCTCCAGTGCAGAACAACACAGAGTCTACTATACTACGACCATGGCCGGTGGCAGTGCGGTGTGTGAAGCACTTAAGTTCGCCGGTGATATTCAGGTGAGGAATCTGCAAACACTTCATGGAACAACTGGCTAATGCAAAAAATTCCGATGACGGTAGAGGGCGAGAGCAGTCTGCGCACTGAACTCGACAAACTCAAAAAGCATGACCGCCCCAATGTGATACAGGCTATCGCTGAGGCCCGCGAGCACGGCGATTTAAAAGAGAATGCTGAATACCATGCGGCCCGAGAGCAGCAGGGGTTTATCGAGGGCCGCATCCAAGATATTGAAGCCAAGTTATCTAACGCGCAGATCATCGATATCGCTAAAATCCCCCCTGCCGACCGGGTAATTTTTGGTGCCACCGTAACCATTATTAACACCGATACTGATGAGCCAAAGACCTACCGCATTGTCGGTGATGACGAGGCTGATGTGAAAAGCGGCAAGATCTCCTACCAGTCGCCTATCGCCAGAGCCCTAATTGGCAAAGAGCTGGGTGAGGTGGTCAATGTTCAGACCCCCAGCGGTGAAATCGAATATGAAATTGATGATGTGTCCTACCAGCTGAGCTAAGTTGCCGGCCTTGTCTTTGAACCGTGCAGTCTAGAGATTAGCTTCCAATAGAAACATCATCAGCGCCTTTTGCGCGTGCAGACGATTCTCCGCCTCATCCCAGACCACCGAAATATTCTTATCCTCCAACAGCTCTGCTGAAACCTCCTCACCTCTGTGTGCAGGCAGGCAGTGCATAAACAGCGCATTATCCGCCGCGCCGGACATCAATTGATGATTGACCTGAAAGTTGGCAAAGTGCTCAAGTCTGGTCTGTTGCTCGGCTTCCTGGCCCATTGAGGCAAATACATCGGTAGTAACCAGATCGGCACCAGAGACAGCCTCCACTGGATCAGTGGTGAGAGCAATGCGACTACCCGCACTTTCAACCAGTTTAGCGTTCGGTTCATAGCCTTCGGGGCAGGCAATACGCAGTTGGAAATCAAACTGCACTGCGGCATTGATCCATGAGTGGCACATATTATTGCCATCACCTATCCAGGTTACGGTTTTGCCCTGAATAGCACCTCGGTGTTCGACGAAGGTCTGTATGTCCGCCAACAGTTGACAGGGGTGGAAGCTATCGGTCAGCGCATTGATCACCGGCACATCGGAGTATTGGGCAAAGCGCTCGATCTTGTCATGTCCAAAGGTTCTAATCATTACCAGATCAGCCATGCGCGAAATAACTCTGGCTGAGTCCTCGATTGGCTCACCGCGCCCCAGCTGAGTATCGCTGGGAGACAGGAACAGCGCGCTGCCACCCAGTTGTGCCATACCCGCTTCAAAGGAGACCCTAGTTCGCGTGGATGATTTTTCAAATATCATCGCCAGCACTTTGCCGGCAAAAATGGGTTGCTGTGTGCCCGCTCTATGGGCTTTTTTTAGGGCGATAGCAGATTCAACCACCTGATGCAGCTCAGTCGGAGATAAATCTTTTAAGGTGAGAAAATGTCTGACTGCCATAATAGATCGCTCCTAGTTAAAGTCACTGATCAAAGGACTCAGGATATCCACCACCTGATGAGCCTCGTCATCCGTCATAATCATGGGTGGCAGTAATCTAATCACCGAATCAGCGGTGACATTAATAATCAGTCCCCTATCCATTGCCGCTTTAAATAGCGATTTGCAGGGTGCCGACAGCTCCACGCCGATCATACAGCCATGACCGCGTATCTCTTTAACATGGGGTAGGGAACCCACCCTGTTGTGCAAGCCCTGCATAATAATCTCACCCACGGTGGTGGCACGTTGATAGAGATTTTCATTCTCTATAGTCGATACCACAGCGAGAGCTGCGGCACAGACCAGTGGATTGCCACCAAAGGTAGACCCATGTTTGCCCGGTTGCATTAACTCGGCGGCCTCGCCGTGGGCCAGGCAGGCACCTATGGGTACGCCGTTACCCAGCCCCTTTGCCGTGGTCACTACATCGGGCTGGATACCGCTGTGCTGATAGTAAAAATATTTCCCGGTGCGACCATTGCCAGTCTGCACCTCATCGAGCATCAGCAGCCAACCCCTTTGATCACAAAACACGCGCAGTTGTTTCAAATAATCTGGATCGGCGACACGAATACCGCCCTCTCCCTGTAGAGGTTCCACCAGTACAGCGCAGATATTGGGGTTATTCTCAGCAATAACCTCTAACCCCTGAATATCATTAAACGGACCGCGAACAAACCCCCCCACTAGAGGTTCAAAACCAGCCTGTACCTTGCGACTGCCGGAGGCGCTAAGGGTGGCGAGGGTGCGGCCGTGGAAAGCATTGTCCATCACTAGGACGGTGGGTAATTTGATCCCTTTTTTATGCCCATGCAGCCTGGCTATTTTGATCGCCGCCTCGTTGGCTTCAGCGCCTGAGTTGCCAAAAAATACATTGGTCATGCCGGAGATGGCACAGAGCTTTTCAGCCAACTGCTGTTGATGTGGGATGCTAAAAAGGTTGGAGCAATGAAGTAACTGATCAGCTTGATCGGTAATTGCTGCGGCCACTGCCGGGTGAGAATGTCCCAGTCCGCAAACCGCAATACCCGACAGCGCATCCAGATATTGGTTGCCCTGATTATCCCACAGCCACGCACCATTACCCCTAACCAAAGTTAAGAGTTTGTCTCCGTAAGTGCTCATTAGCGCTTTAGTCTCCATACTATATTAGCTTCGTCATAGTTTCGTCTGCCAATAGAAAAAGGGCAGCGGTGCTGCCCTTAATATAACGGTATTATAAGTTCATTGATTCGCCACTGCAATATACCCTAGTCCCAGCTTTATTGGTCTCAGCTTTAGATTTAATGACTATTATTGGCTAAATCAGATACCCACAATAGGTTAAAAACGCTAAAATGTGCTCCCACAGTTGTTATCACTCAAAGGTAAGATTTAATGGATATTATGGAAACAATTCGCGATCAAGTGGAAAATAATACAGTGCTCCTGTATATGAAAGGCTCTCCCAATCAACCTCAATGTGGGTTTTCCGCGCGCACTGTGCAGGCATTGATGGGCTGTGGGCACCGCTTTGCCTACGTGGATGTGTTGTCCAATCCGGAAATCCGTACCAACTTGCCCACCTATGCCAACTGGCCAACCTTTCCCCAGCTTTGGGTTAATGGAGAGTTAATTGGCGGTTGTGATATTGTCACTGAGATGCACGAGAAAGGGGAGCTTAAAGAACTTATTGACGAAGCTATTGGCGATGAGAAACAGACTCCCTCATAAGTTGTAGACTATTTAAAGCTTCCATGCTGCAACAAGTGGTTTAGCCTCGTCACTTCAGTGCTCTGACTAGGCGGCGATTTCCTAAAGTTGTTACTGTGAAATCGCCGCGCTAAACGCCCAGATTATTTGGCGGATTCCGCGAAGTAAAATTTGCGCCACAGTCGCAGACCAAATCCCAGAGACAAGACCCACACAAACAGCTCTATCCAATTGGGATTGCTGTTATAGCCAAGAAAGCCTTTTAGAAATACCCCAATATGGCCCTTGTCATGTAGCAGGTGTGTGTACTGCTGTTTGCCATTGAGATTGTAGGAATAAAAAGCTGGATTGTCTGTTGGTCCCAGCTCTTTAACGGGTTCAAGAATACTGTAGGGTCGAGCAATATCCTGTTTTGACTCCAAACCTATGACTTGCAAATGATCGCCTTTAACCAGGAACTCCTCTATTTCATGGGTACCATAGGTCATCATTCCAGCGGCAAAAATAACCAGCAGCAGGCTAGTAGCTCTAAAAAATGACTTGAGTTGGATGCGTCTGCCCTGGACGACGATGCCATAGCCAATAGCTACCGCCAATACTAATCCTGCGATAAATCCAGTATAGGAGAAGGAATCGGTCATCGAAAAACTGCCCATCAAGAAAATGGCGGTTTCAAATCCCTCTCTAAAAATAGCGAAAAACACAATCAGGAAAATACCCCAGCCAGCATTTTCTACTGCTTGGTTGGCTTCCTCCTTTAATGCGGCCGTAGCGCCTACCTGTTTTGATAGCCAGAATATGACATACCAAATTAACCCCGCGGTTGCGATCATGGCAACGCCTTCAAACAGTGCCTCCATAGAGGCATTGCCGATTGAGCTTTTAACCCGCACCAGTAGGATGCCAGCCGCAATGCTGGCAATAATAGCGCAGGCCACCCCTATCCATAATTGACGGATTTCCCTTTTTAATCCCTGCTTGACTAAGAGGGTGAAAATAATTCCGACAATTAGCGAGGCCTCGAGACTCTCGCGAAACATAATAATAAATTCATTCATATCAAAAATTTCTCTCAATCAGTCTGTTGATAGCGTTGGGGGGTGGTTAATAAAACAGAATAATAACAAAGTTTTGTACATAAACGCAAATAATTCTCATTAGCAATAAAAGTTTAAAACCTACGTCAGCTATTGATTTTACTGGGTTCCATACTAGCTACTTGGCATTCTTTATTACGGTTTAAAGAAAAATTAGTTGCAAATATAAATGATAATCATTATTATTACCAAACATATTTACATCATTTGCTAACCAAGGAAAACTCCATGAAGGAATTGTTTTTAAAAGGTATGGCCATATCAGGCCTTTTAATTTCAACATCTGTTGTTGCAGCAGTCTCAGACATTGAAGAGATTGTGGTCAAAGGCAAGGTGCTTCAAGCGGATCAAATCAATTCGTTAAAGGTACCAACGCCTATTCTTAATGTCCCTCAATCACTATCCATTGTCACTGACGAAGATATTCGCAAACAGGGCATGAGGCAGATTGGCGATATTATTCGATACACCCCGGGTGTCAACACATCCCAGGGTGAGGGGCACCGTGATGCGGTTGTATTCAGGGGTTTTAGATCCACCGCTGACTTTTTCCAAGATGGTGTGAGAGATGATGTCCAGTATTACCGCTCACTTTATAACGTGGATCAGGTTGAGATCCTTAGAGGACCCAATGCGCTGCTATTTGGAAGAGGGGGAACAGGTGGGGCGATCAACAGAGTTTCTAAGAAAGCGATTATTGGTAGTGATTCCACAACAATTGATGCGGCGTTTGACTCATTTGCTGCTACTAACTTAGCTGCAGATCTCAATATCAATCTCAGTGATACAGTGGCATTTCGTCTGAATGCTCATAGTGACTCTCTAGAGAATCACCGGGATTTTTATGACGGCGACAGATTGGGTATAAATCCAACCTTAAAGGTACAGCTAAGCCCAGACACTGTCTTAGATCTGTCCTACGAGTATGTGGATCATGAACGATTTATTGATAGAGGTATTCCAACTGTTGATGGAGCGCCTGTAGAAGCGCTCGCAGATATAGTTTTTGGCGATGCAGATGGCAATGTGAACAAGGTCGAAGCGTCAATTTTCCGCGCCGCTGTGAGTCACGAGTTTTCAGATTCTATGAAGGGTAATTTGTCAGTAACTTCAAATAGTTTTGAAAAAATGTATCAAAATACTTATGCCAATAACTATTATGCTGACACTAACACCGTGCAAATGGACGGCTACTATGATCCCACAGATAGAGATAATCTAATTGTCACGGGTAATTTAATCAGTGAGACTGCACTTGGAAGCACTACTCACACCTTACTGGTAGGTTTTGAAAGTATCGAAACAGATAGCAGTAACCTGCGTTATAACACTTATTGGACGACCAATGATTGCACGGCGAGTGATTATGACCGTGAGGTGTTTAATGTTGCAGATACAATTAATTTCGATGTGAATGCCGCTGGTGCTGCCACTTCCCTTGAGTACACAAACCCATGCGCCCTTAAATCGAGTACGGAAACCGATATCAGTGTTCAATCATTTTATATCCAAGATCAGATTGACCTTACCGATAACTTAATTGTTGTTTTGGGAGGTCGTTATGACAGCTTCGATGTTAGGGTTGATGATATAAAAGCGGATAGTTCAGCTACTCGTAAAGACACCGAGTTTTCGCCACGCTTCGGATTGATCTACAAACCTACTGGCAACACATCTGTCTATTACAGCTACAGCGAAAGTTTCTCGCCCAGATCAGGTGAGCAATATAAAAAGATGACTAGCGAAGAGGCGAGCCTGCGACCTGACTACTTCGAGAGTAGGGAACTGGGTTTCAAAATTGACTTCAGCGATGATCTCAGTTTTTCAGCGGCCTATTTCGACAGTAAGTCTGATAGAGCAGGTTATGACGGCACGGGCACAGAAATCATCAAAGAGAGAAATCTTTCAGTGGATGGCATTGAGTTGGAGCTCAAGGGTCAAATCAGCGATAACTTAGACGTAACCCTAGGCTATAGCAGTATGGATGGAGAGACATCAACCGGCGGTCTGCCTCGAGAAATTCCCGAATCAACCTTTTCTATGTGGGCAGCTTACCAAGTGAGTCCGAAATTAGGTTGGGCGGTCGGCGTTATGCACCAGGGTGAATCGGCTATAAAAGACAATGCACCGACATTGCTTTTGCCTGCCTATACCAGAGTTGATGCGGCAATTTACTACGCCATCTCAGATGACTTTAAACTTCAGTTAAACGCTGAGAACCTTGCTGATGAGCTGTACTTCCCTCACTCTCACAGTACCCATCAGGTTACGGTTGGAGAGGGAAGAAACTTCACGCTATCCCTTAGCAAGGGCTTTTAACTCGCAGCCTGTTTGGTTTCGATGTAACAAAAATTGACAATCCAAAATAATAACCTCAAAGAGTGCAGCGTTAATTTAATCTTTGCGTGTCTTGTAACTGCCTCGGCAACCAGTAATTAAGCTTGATTGACACAGTCTTATTGCTTTGAGGGTTTAGCTTGTCCTTGGTCGGCCTGTCAGGGATTTAAAGTTACCCTATGGCAACTATAGAAACTTTTAATTGGTTGAAAAGCCTCTGTTGTGGAACTATGCTTTGGTTGTCGTGGGATCTCCCCGCAAAAAATAATTTAACGTATTTAGGAGTATTCTTATGGGAGTCTTAGTTGGAAGATCAGCGCCGGATTTTACTGCCGCAGCAGTCACTGGTTCGGGTGAGATTGTAGATAATTTTAATTTGAGTGAAGCGATCAAGGGTAAAAAAGCCGTAGTGTTCTTTTACCCTCTGGACTTCACATTCGTTTGTCCATCGGAGCTTATCGCGTTTGATCACCGCTATGCTGACTTCGAAAGTCGTGGTGTGGAGGTTATAGGCGTATCGATTGACTCGCAGTTTTCCCACAATGCTTGGCGCAATACGGCTATCAATGACGGTGGTATTGGTCCAGTGAAATACACGTTGGTAGCCGATGTTAAGCATGAAATCTGTCAGGCCTATGATGTCGAGCATCCTGCTGATGGCGTAGCGTTTAGAGGTTCATTTTTGATTGATGAAGATGGTGTTGTTAGACATCAGGTAGTAAATGATCTTCCCTTAGGTCGTAATATCGACGAAATGTTAAGAATGATTGACGCATTGGCTTTCCATCAGGATCACGGTGAAGTTTGTCCTGCAGGCTGGAATCAAGGCGATAGTGGTATGAAAGACACGCCGGATGGAGTTGCGGCATACCTATCTGAGAATGCTGATAAGCTGTAAGTCTGATTGACATCTTAATTATGCCCGCTTGCTATATAGCAGGCGGGCATATTTTTTCAGGCCGATTTTCTCCGGCCCTGCCAAGGCCCCTGTATATCCTCTCGAATTATCGGGTATTCACCTGCTTTGCGATCGTGCGAGAATTGGTCGAGAACCATTTGTACGACCGGAAAAGCCAGTTGATCCCAGGGTATGTCGGCTTCGTCAAAAAGTTTGACCTCGGTGGACTCGTTACTGGGACCAAAGTCGGGTTTGGCCAGTTCAGCTCGGTAGAAAACATAGACCTGATTGATGCGGGGGATATCGTAGAGGGCGTAGAGTACTGGATTAATGACCCTGGCGTTGGCTTCTTCGTAACACTCGCGCAGTGCGCCCTCGAGGCTAGATTCGCCGTTTTCGAGAAACCCTGCAGGCAGTGTCCAATAGCCGTGACGGGGTTCTATGGCCCTCTTGCAAAGTAAGATCTGTTGTTGGTAAGTGGGTAATACACCGACAATAACGCGCGGATTTTGGTAGTGAATTTCGCCGCAGTTACCACATACGAAACGTTCTCTATTGTCTCCGGCAGGTATTGTTTTCGCGACCTTATGACCACATTGGGAGCAGAACTTCATTTTTTAACTCTGATTGATAATAAACCCGAGTATAATGCATTAATGCTAAATACAATCAAAGAACAGCTGCAAAAATTTCCCATATTACCCGTTAGCCCAAAGCCAGATCTTGAGACCGCTGCAGCTGTGATGCTTATTTTACATGGCGATAGTAGTAATCCACTGTTGGTACTTACCGAACGGGCGGCACATATGAACAGTCATCCGGGAGAGGTCGCTTTCCCCGGTGGCATGTGGGATCCAGATGATGGTGACTTGTTGACCACCGCCCTGCGTGAGACTGAGGAGGAGATAGGCTTATCTGCGGATCGTATCCGTCCTATTGCGATGCTGCCCAGCGCCTCGCCCAAAACCCGTAATCTGATGGTCAGGCCATTTGTTGGTATAGCGGAGGGCGCTCTGGATTTCACGCCACAACCCTCGGAAATTGCCTCAATTTTCAACTTGCCTATTGCCCCACTGACAGATAACCAGCAGTATCAGTATTTTGAAGTTGGCGAGGGTGATGATGTCGTCAGTCTTCCATTTTTTGCTTACCAAGATTACAGGATTTGGGGTTTTACCCTTAAGGTTTTGGTGGATATGCTCAATGCCACACTGGGGGTTCAGATTAAACTGCACTACCCAGATGGGGCACAACTAGAAAAGCTTCGAAAGAGAGGGAAGTGATGATTTACCAATTGGGGAATGATATTCCACAAATAGATAAGACGGTGTTTGTTGCTGAGAGTGCCGATATTATAGGTCGAGTGATTGTTAAAGAGCATGCCAGCGTGTGGTTCAATGCGGTTATTCGCGGAGACTGTGATCTGATTGAAATTGGCGCACGCAGTAATATTCAAGATGGTGCGGTATTGCACTGTGATCCTGGGCAGCCACTTAAAATTGGTGAAGATGTGACCGTTGGTCATCAGGCAATGATCCACTGCAGAGAGATAGGCGATCGCACCTTGGTGGGCATCAATGCGGTTATTCTCGATGGCGCGGTAGTGGGCAGTGACTGTATTATCGGTGCCAATAGTTTAGTCAAAGCCGGTGATGTAATTCCCAGTGGCTCTCTGGTACTTGGATCGCCGGCCAAAGTGGTGCGTGAGTTGGATGAGAAGGCCAAAGCCATTTTACTGGGATCGGCAGCCCATTATGCGCACAAAAGCCAAAAGATGGCCTCTGATTTGGTGGCTGTGGAGCGGTGACTGATTCGACGGTAAAGTCTCCCTGCATTTCTCTGTGTCGACTCAACGACAATGGAATCTGTGAGGGCTGTTATCGAACTGCGGAGGAAATAAAACTTTGGTCTTATCTGGATAATCAGCAGCGCGGTCAGGTGCTCTCAAACTGCACGGATAGAGCGGCTGAGTTAGACGTCCCGGGCTGAGCGCTATGTGGTTGCCGAGGTTATGCGTCGCTTGTCGCTTCAACCGCTCTCAGGCTTAGCGCTGATACAGTTTTGATTTTAGTTTCATTGATTTCCACGGTCTCAAAACGGTAGTGGTTGGTTGCAAAGCTGACATTGCCATCCGGTATGCTCTCAAGTTGTTCGAGAACCAGCCCATTCATCGTCTTTGGGCCATCCAGGGGTAGATCCCACCCAGTTGCCTTGTTAATTTCTCTTATGGTCGCGGTGCCGTCAATCCTATAACTACCATCTCCATTGGCCTGGATTTCTTCAGTTTTGTCCGCCGTATTGGTGGTGAAATCACCGACAATTTCTTCGAGTATATCCTCTAGAGTGACCAACCCCTGAACCTCGCCGTACTCATCGACCACCACTGCAAAACGGCTGCGCATTTTTTTAAAGTTTACCAACTGAGTGGTCAGTTTGGTGGTTTCAGGTATAAAGTAGGCCTCGTCACTAAAGCGTTTAATGGCCTTATGTGTAACGCGATCTGAACGCAACAGATGGTTAGCTTTGCGCACATGGAAGATACCGATAATATTATTGATGTCGCCTTTAAAAACCGGTTGTCTGGTATATTCACAGGACAGTATCTGTTCCATGAGTACATCGATATCGTCTTCTAAATTAAGCCCTGTGACCTCATTTCGGGGGATCATAATATCCTCAACAGTCATATTATCTAGGTCGAGTATTGCTCTTAACATGCCCTGATTGCTGTCGGAAAGCTTGTGGCCAGATATGTCGACCAGTGATTTTAATTCCTCGCTATCCAGACTATCGTCACGGTTTTTGCGCGGATCAAAACCCAGCAGGATAATAAAGGTATTGGTCAATTTGTTGATCGACCAGACTAGAGGGTTGAGAAGTTGCAGAAGAGGTTTGAGGATGTGGCTGGCTTTAAAGGCAAACCACTCGGGATTCTGCGCGGCGATGGTCTTTGGTGTCACCTCGGAGAATATCAGCACGGTTATAGTCAGTGATGCAGTTGCCACCCAGGGTGCCGCGGCCTCACCCACATAGTAGATCGCCAGCATATTGGCGATGATAGCGGCGAGAATATTGACCGCGTTATTGCCGATTAGAATCAGTCCGATAAGGCGGTCGGGCATATGCAACAATTTTGCGGCACGGCGTGCACCGGAACTTTTTCTGCGTTGATGTCTCAGTCGATAGGGGTTGAGGGACATCATGCTGGTTTCTGAACCAGAGAAAAATGCGGATAAGATAAGCAGAAAGAATAGTGCCAGCCAGAGAATTAGCGGGTTAGAACCGTCCAAGAAGAATTAGCCTCTAAAATTAGCGATCGGTATGTTGAATGAGATTGTTTAATTTGGCAACTGACTTTTGTTATCTAAGGATAAATTCGATGACAAACTTGCTGCCAATATAGCCCAGGAGAATGGCTATAAAACCCATCCAAGTCCAGTTGATGGCTCTTTTCCCGCGCCACCCATGATAGTGCCTGCCAACTAGGAGTACCGCGTAAACCAGCCATGCAAGCAGACTAAACACCACCTTGTGAACCAGTTGCTGAGCCAATAAATTCTCGTATACCAAAAAGCCGCTAAGCAATGATAGGGTCAGCAGCACTTGGCCCAACCAGATGGCCTGAAATAGCAGCGACTCCATGGTTTCAAGTGCCGGTAGGGCTCGCATTAGTGCATTTTGATGTTTGTGCTTGAGCTGCCAGTTTTGATAGCCGCAGAGCAGCGCCTGCGTGGCTGCTATGGCCAGAAAGCTGTAGGCTAGCACCGACAGTAGGATATGCGTCTGCAGGCCTGAGGAAAGCAAAATTGGAGAGCTGGAGTTGGTGCCTGTGAGGGTCACAGTGAGAACCACCACAGAGATCGGAAATAGCGCCAGATAGAGGTTTTGCACGGGTTTGCTAAGAGCACTTACCCACACCAGACAATTGATTACCAGCGCTAATAGCGTCAGCACTTTGAACAGTCCAAGATCCAGACCGGCGTCGACAAACAGCAGGCCCCATGTAGTGAGGCCGTGCAGCAAAATCGCCGCCGCTGCCATCACTGGCAATATGATGGTCTGTGAAGATTGTGGGTCACGCAGTTTTATCAACTGAAACAGCCAGCCGATCAGGTAGAGTGCCGCAGCCCCGAAGCCCAGTATGGGAATGATCATAATTCAATCCATAAGAATAACATTCTAAGTTTGTCATATTCAGTCCACTAGGTGAAGAGACTAGACTAAATGCTGATATAATGCCTGCATTAGTTTGCACAATTGGAATCAACAATAATGGCACTTTTTGAAAATTTATCCGAGCGATTGTCCAAGACCATCAAAAGGGTCTCTGGTAAAGCCAGTCTCAGCGAGGCCAATATCCAAGAGACTCTGCGGGAAGTTCGCATGGCATTGCTTGAAGCTGATGTAGCGCTGCCGGTAGTCAAAGATTTTATTGAGTTGATCAAACAGCGCGCTCTGGGACGTGAAGTCAGCAGCAGTCTTAATCCCGGTCAGCAATTTTTAAAAATTGTCCAGACTGAACTCGAGCGGGTAATGGGGGAGGAGAATCAAACCCTCAATCTCAATGCTCAACCCCCAGCCGTGATCCTTATGGCCGGTCTCCAGGGGGCTGGTAAAACCACCTCGGTAGCCAAATTATCGCGCTATCTCCGTGAGCGTGAGAAAAAGAAAGTCATGGTGGTATCGGCGGATATCTACCGACCCGCGGCCATTGAACAGTTGAGCACGCTGGCAACAGAGGTCGATGTCGAATTCTTTCCCAGCCGGTCAGATCAGGCGCCCACCACCATTGTCGAAAATGCGATTGCTGCAGCTAAGACTCGTTTTGTAGATGTATTGATTATTGATACCGCGGGACGGCTGGCTGTAGACGAGGCGATGATGGCCGAGATTAAACAGATTCATCAGGTTGCCAACCCTGTGGAGACGCTGTTTGTGGTCGATGCTATGCTCGGCCAGGATTCGGTCAACACCGCCAAGGCATTTGATCAGGCACTGCCACTAACCGGTGTGATCCTCACCAAGGCCGACGGCGATGCCCGCGGCGGTGCGGCTCTGTCAGTACGCCATGTGACTGGCAAGCCAATTAAATTCCTCGGTGTGGGTGAGAAAACTGATGCCCTTGAGCCGTTTCATCCCCAGCGAATTGCCTCACGAATACTAGGTATGGGTGATGTTCTCAGTCTGATTGAGGATGTCGAGCGCAAAGTTGACAAGAAAAAAGCTGAAAAACTCGCCGCTAAAGTGGTTAAGGGCAAGCGCTTTGATCTGGAAGATCTCCGTGAGCAGTTGCAGCAGATGAAGCAATTGGGTGGCATGGAAGGGCTGATGGATAAGTTGCCGGGTATGGGTAATATGGCGCAGATGGCTCAGCAGACAGATGCCACCAGCCAGTTCAGTAAGATGGGTTATATTATTGACTCTATGACACCGAAAGAGCGCGCTAATCCAGATATTCTCAATGGTTCGCGTAAAAGGCGTATTACTGCAGGTTCGGGTACCAGCATTCAGGATTTAAACCGTTTGCTAAAACAGCACAAGCAAATGGCCAAAATGATGAAGAAAATGAAGGGCAAAGGCATGCAAAATATGATGCGTGGCATGGGGAATATGCTACCTCCCGGTGGGTTTCCTCGTTTGTAGACAATTCGACCACTGCAATCTTTCAATCAAGCACCCAATGCTTCTATAAAGAGGTTTTCTTTCGCCCGCAATTGGCGTAATATACCGCGCCTTTTAGAAGGTCAGGCCAAGTTAGTTAAGAATCTGGCGTTGGCAGCAGATTAATCAGTAATACTGGGCGATACACGCCTCAGGACAAGGTATCAGTAGATGGTGACAATTAGATTGGCTCGCGGCGGTTCAAAGAAACGCCCTTTTTACCACATCACAGTGTCTGACTCTCGCAAGGCGAGAGATGCTCGCTACATTGAGCGCATAGGATTCTTCAATCCTGTTGCCCGCGGCGCTGAACAGCGCTTGCGTGTCGACTTGGATCGGGCTAGCTACTGGCAGGGTCAGGGTGCCCAGGTGAGTGAGCGGGTATCAGCACTGCTTAAAGAGGCTGCCAAACAAGCAGCTTAATAGGCGATATAGCCAGTGGGCAATATCGAAGTTATTGCAGACAAGTTGATAGTTGGACGCATTTCCACAGTGTACGGTGTGCGCGGCTGGGTCAAGGTGCTCTCCTATACAGAACACCCTGAAGCGATATTTTCCTACCAGCCCTGGTTTGTTGAAACTGACAACAGCCTGCATACCATCGAGGTGGATGCTTGGAAAATTCACGGAGATGGGTTAGTCGCCCATTTGAAAGGCATTGACGATAGGGATGATGCCCGTGGGTGGTGCAACAGTAACATCAAGATAGCATCAGCAGAACTGCCCGAACTGAGTGATAGGGACTTCTATTGGCATCAGCTGAGAAATTTGGTGGTTTATAGCTGCTTCAATAACCAACAGCAGCGACTGGGCATGGTGGTCTCACTGTTAGAAACCGGTGCCAATGATGTGCTGGTGGTTCGGGGAGACTCCGAGAGCCTTGATAGACGGGAGCGATTGATCCCCTACTCGGACAGTCACATCCTCAAAGTAGACTTGCAGGCACAGAGGGTCGAGGTAGACTGGGATCCGGATTTCTGAGTCGCCCTGCAGTGATTGCGGAGGTCAGCTGTGAAGATAGCATTGATCAGTCTGTTCCCAGAGATGTTTAAAGCCCTGTCCGACTACGGAGTCAGTGGCCGCGCAGTTGCCAAGGGGTTGGTGCAGATTTGCTGCTTCAATCCGAGAAGCTATACTCAGGACCGGCATGCTACCGTAGACCATCGCCCCTATGGCGGTGGACCAGGTATGGTGCTGATGATTGAACCCTTACGCAGTGCCATCAAAGCGGCAAAAGACTGGATTGATGGTGAGGCTAAAGTGGTTTATCTATCACCACAGGGTAGGGTGCTCAACCAGGCCGCAGTCGATGAATTTGTCAGTGCAGATGCGCTGATCTTGATTGCGGGACGCTATGAGGGAATAGATGAGCGTCTGATTGAGTTAGAAGTAGATGAGGAATGGTCAATCGGTGACTATGTGCTCAGCGGCGGTGAGATCCCCGCTATGGCATTGACAGATGCGCTGATTAGGCAGTTGCCCGGCGTGTTGGGGCATGAGGACTCCGCGGGACAAGACTCGTTTGCGGAAGGTCTTTTGGATTTTCCTCACTACACTCGTCCCGATTGTTATCAGGGATTGCCAGTCCCAGAGATACTACTCTCGGGCAACCATGAGGAGATAAGACGCTGGCGTCTAAAGCAGTCTCTGCACAGAACCGCGCAGAGGAGGCCAGAATTACTGGATCGGCTGCAGCTCGATAATGAGCAGGCAGCCCTACTCAAGGAGTTGAGTGACGCACCGGCAGATGATGGCAAAAGCTAGTTCATCCTCTCTGTACGGCGCTCTAAAACAGGTGGCCTGCCACCAACCAATGAAAATTGAGGAGCAAAAAATGAGCAACAAGACACCTATTATTGCCGCTCTTGAGAAAGAGCAGATGAATAAGCAAGTCCCAGAGTTTGGCCCCGGAGATACTATTGTGGTCAAGGTTAAGGTCAAGGAGGGCAACCGCGAGCGACTTCAGGCGTTTGAAGGCGTGGTATTGGCCAAGCGTAACCGACAACTGAACTCATCATTTACCGTGCGCAAAATTTCTAATGGCATTGGTGTTGAACGCACATTTCAGACCTATAGCCCGCTGGTTGACAGTATAGAGGTCAAGCGTCGAGGTGCTGTGCGTCGAGCCAAGCTCTACTATTTGCGTGAACGCTCTGGAAGATCTGCACGAATTAAGGAAAAATTATCTAGCTAGAGAGAAACGGCTGCATGATGCTACCGCTGAGCGGACTCCAATGAGCCCGCTCCGCTCTCTTGATTATGGATAGATATAATCCCCAGTTTGGCCATAAAGTAATTGATCTTCCTAGTTGTGAAGGGTCAGTGTTATAATTTAATGCGCTGAAAGATGCGTTAGGTAATTTATTTTGCTATGCTAAAATGAATTAAATCTAATAACCTTGGCCTATGGTGGAATTTATGGCTATTAGTCTCTAGGATGGAGGCATTCAAAAAAATGGATTTAAAACATATCTTGATCATTGATGATCACGCTTTTGTGTGTGAGGGAATAAAGGCGACGCTGACCGAGCGCTTCGATAGTATTCCTATTACTACCACTGATCACAGTGATAAGGCGCTCTCCATATTATCTGCTGAGTCCGTCAGTCTGGTAATTCTAGACCTTTTCATGCCAGGCGGCTCCGGCGGTTTCAGTTTTATTTCACAGTTGCGCGAAACCTATCCCAAGTTGCCGCTTATTGTGCTCTCAGCTTCAGAAAACTCCAGTCATATCAGAAAGTGTCTAGAGTTGGGGGTGATGGCTTTTGTCACTAAATCGGCTCCCAAGGAAGCCCTATTTGAGGCAATCGCTAAGGCGCTCGACGGCCAGCAATACATCCCCAAGTATCTTATTGAATCAATACCTGAAGTCGCCAAAGTGGTGGATGAGGTAGATTCTGGGGCCAGCATAGAAATTATCTCTGATTTAATCACCAGTCGGCAGATGGATATTTTGCGCTGTATCAGTCGCGGTTATTCGAACAAACATATCGCAAGGGAGCTGGATCTGTCAGAGAATACGGTAAAGGTTCATGTCAGTGCAATGTTGAGAGCACTGGGCTTGAGGAATCGTACTCAGGCGGGAATCTTGGGGCAAAAACTGGGGCTACTAAATAAATGAAATAATGTTGTCCCCTAGATTATCTTCAGGGTTATTTGATAATTGATACAAGGCAGTAATAGCAATAGACTCCTTTATTGGGTGCAGGGAAGTTTGATAATCATTACTGCCGGAAATGGGATGATGATGCAATGAAATCAGGAAGAGTTCTCAGTACGATTCATCAGAAACTGCTGCTAATGAGTTTCATACCCTTGGCGCTGCTAAGTATGGCGATGGGCTGGTATATGATTTCAGCTCAGAACACTGAATTGTTAGATAACCTCTACGATACAGGACGTACCGCTGCCAGTCAGACCGCCTCCAATGCCGAGTTTGCTCTGCAGTCTGGTGACCGCGAACTGCTGGAGGTGCTCGCCTACTCAGCACTCGAAATTCCCGCTGTAACTGGGGTGTTATTTGCCAGTTATCAAGATGGCAAATCACTGAATGTCGGTAGCATTGATTTCAATCAAATGCCCGATGATTTTGACAGTGGTTCCCCGTTTTATTTGAACAATCACTGGTACTTCTATGCCGATATTCTCGACAACACCCAGGTCGAGATGAATGGCAATATCTTTGATCCTCAACCCGTGCCGGTTGGCTGGACATTGTTGCAACTGACTGACCAATATCTCTCAGAGAAGCGCTACAAGGCTGTTGTCACAACCTTAGCAGTGATCTTTTTGAGTCTGCTGTTGGCGTTCTGGTTATCAGTGAGAATTGGCCGCGCTATCTCAATGCCACTCAGGAGTCTCACAGAGGTTGTTGAAAAAATGGAGCAGGGTGACTTGCAAACGGCAGCCAGTAAACAGGAGTTATATGAATTAGATAAGCTTGCTCTGGGGATTAACAGCCTTGCCAGTAGTGTGCGTGATTCTAAGGTGAGTCTGGAAAATGAAATAGCACAGGCGACATCTCAGTTGCAGGTTACCCTAGTGGATCTGGAGGAGGCAATGCGAGCCAAGGATCAGTTCCTCGCGCGCATGAGTCATGAGCTGCGTACACCATTGACTGCGGTGATGGGATTTACCAATTTGCTCTCTAGAGAGGAGGACGAGGCAGAACGGCGCAAACATTTGCGCATGATTCAGAGATGCTCAGCGATGCTGCTGACGGTGATTGATGATGTTCTCGACTTCTCCAAGGCCAATGTGGATGGGGTTACCCTCAAGCTCAGTAGCTTCAATTTGCAGACGCTAATCGGCGACACCACTACGGTTTTTTCCAAGCAGGCGACCGATAAAGGCCTGATTTATGAGGTGGTAATTGAGGAAAATGTCCCTCAACAAGTCTATGGTGATCCCGCTCGCTTGGCTCAGATACTGACTAACCTATTTAACAATGCGATCAAATTCACAACCGAGGGTGGAATTTACACTAGGGTAAAGTTTATCGATCAACAGGATGATTTGATAACCCTGGAATTCTCAGTAAAAGACACTGGCAAGGGTATCGCCAAAGAGAAGATCCCCACCCTGTTCGAACCTTTTATTCAGGAAGATAGCTCTATTAACCGTCGCTTTGGAGGCAGTGGTCTCGGACTGTCGATAGCCAAGACTCTGGTGGAGGCAATGGGCG
>Ga0213866_10000162_pt1 | contig 55986 bp, 97 predicted proteins | sample PICome_11_FD_160079 | JGI IMG/M metagenome (GOLD analysis project Ga0213866, IMG submission 160079) | Coastal seawater microbial communities near Pivers Island, North Carolina, United States - PICO284 | ecosystem: Environmental > Aquatic > Marine > Coastal | place: USA: North Carolina...
GGTAGGGTTTGGGGGAAGGTAAGCCATCGGTTAGAAAGTCTATACAAAAAAAAGTTGAGAATGGTTGGATTTAAAATGCGACTTAAATACGAACTTTTGCGATTTTGGTGTGCAGATAGGTTGCACAGTTGGGTTGTATGTTTGGAGTATGGAAGATGGAATACACCCTATTACTGGATTTAAGATATTGAAAGAGGTCGATAGACGAGAATGGTCTGATATTGAGATTAAGCCACTTTTGAGAAGCGATGTGAGAGAGTTTATTGGGAATGGAGTGAATATGCACCCCTATTGGTTTGAAGCCCTTAAATAGCGTTAAAATGCTTTGAAAAAAAATATAGAATAATTTTTTGTTTTTAAGAATAATTTACTATATTTGTGATGTAATCAAGTATAACGAGAGAATGAACTCTCACTTAAAACACAAATATGGATAGTACGTTTAAATTAATGAAAGGGTTTTTAATGTTAGGAGAATTAACTGAAAAGGAAGATACTCCAATTTCTGAAAAAGTAGCTTACAAGCAAAGGATTGTTTTCGCTACTATGAGAAAGTTTATACCCGACTGGCAACCTCCAAGAGATTGGGATACAATTTCTGATGAGGAAAAACTTAATCGTTTAATCAAAATAGAAGAAAACGTATTATGAGTGAAAATGTAAAACCAAACAGTTTTGAATGGACTGATGAACTTGTAAAAAAGTTTACCCAGTTGTATAGCGGTAACTTTAATTCAAAATTACTTGATAGTGATGTTTTTAAATATACTAACTATTGTAGAAAGAAATTAGATGATAAACTATTGCAATTCAAAAAAGATTGTATTTCAATAAATAAAAATTATTAACTTTAAATTTAAAATTATGCCAAAGACAGTAAGCACTAATTACGTTAAAAACAAGGAATTTGTTAATTTTGATGGTATGGATGAGCAACTTCAAGATGTAGAAACAGATGTTGATTATAGTCTTATAGAGATTGTAGAGAAACAAATTGATGATGCTAAATATAATATTGAGTATTATAAAAAGAAGTGGTTTGAAGCAAAATATCTTCTTCATTTGTATGAAGAAAATTTATCAAATCTTAAAAAAGTAGAAGAATTAAAAAAATAAATTATGTATGATAAAAAGGAATCGACTTATAAGTTAGCTTTTTGGAGTTTATTTGCTCTGTATCTGTTTATTATTATAGCGATTTCTTATATGCTTTTAAATTAAATTATTATGGGAATTACAAAATCAAAAGATAGGGTCTTAAAATGGCTCGAAAAAGCACCTCACTTACGAGATGATGACAACAAACTAATTGCAAACATTTGGTTTGAAGATGTAAAAAGTAAAGGATATGATGTTGAAGATATTAACGCACATTTTTTACTAAAACTTTTAGCTGAACATAAACTTACTTCAACTGAAAGTATTAGAAGGTCAAGATGTAAACTACAAGAAGAAAATGAGCATCTTCGAGGACACAAATACAATAAAAGACAACAGAAACAAAAAGATGTGAAGCGTGATTTGGGCTATGATGTATAATTATTTTTGGTAATATATTTTGTTTTAAAAAATAAATTTGTAATTTAGTAAAATAGAAACTATGGTAGATTCAATTCGTTCAATAAAAGTAGAGAGAGCCGATTTAGTGTTAATACTAAATAAAATGGTTGCGATGCAGAAAGAAGATGGATATATGGATTTTGTCGAAAAAGGTGGTATTTATACACTTACTTTTTTTGAAAATAATCCAAAGTTTAATGGCAATGATGCGGTTAAAATTACACAAAAAAAGATGTTAGATTATTTATTAAAATGAAAACACAAGGAACAAAAATAAAATTATATTTAGATTCAGTTGGTAGTGTTGTAGAGCAATCTTTTGATAATTCAATATTTGTTTATCCAATGAAGATAAACGGAAAATGTGATTGCAACTGCCCGACTGAAATTGATGAAGTAAGTGATGAATGGTGGGAAGCATTATCTGATGCTGATTTTCTTAATATATCAGATAATATAAACCTAAAAAAATATCTTAAAGAAGATTCTTTTTATTCTTTTTTGAAGGATGTTCAATATGATAAAGGTATGGAATCATTAGTTGTTTTTGCATAATGGGTTTAGACAATAAGTTACCAAACTGGGAATTAAGAGAAACTCACCTCCCACACCAACCTTTTCATATAGTTGATGAGTTTGGGGAAATGGTGTGTACTGTCTTTCAAAGCAAAAAGGATTTAGATTATGCAGTTGCTATTCAAAATCTTCCACGCTATAAAAAATTATTAGAAATGGTATGCGATTATTCATTAGCAATAAAAAATGATGATGTGTATCCGCTTGACGACAAACTGTTTGAATTAGCAGATAATATTCATAAAAATAAATTTTAAAATCTAAAATTTTATTTTGTAATACAAAATTTTGGGGCTTTATGCCCCTTTTTTTATATATTTGTTTTATGTAATGCCTTAATTATGAGAATTAAATTACACAACAGAACAATAGACACAAACGGGGATTATAGGATTTATAATCTTAAAGAATTTGATACGATTGTAAATAAAGTTTTGGAAGCAAGATTAAAACCAACAAGCAGAAAAGACATTTTTTTAACACTTAATACTGTTTTAATGGCTGAACTTGGTTCTGATTCCTCCGCTACTATGAAAAGTAAATATCAATCTGCATCAAAAAAATTAATGGGTTATATAGATAAAGAAGTGGGTACTAATTTTAAATTCTTTTCGGACTAATGAAAATGAAAAAACCTCCATTTGATTTTCAAGTAGCTATTACTTGGCTTTGTATTTTTATTATAACCTTTTTGTTATGGAGTAAACTAATGGAATATATTTTAAGTTGTATTAAATGAGAGAAATAAAACATATTGTAATTCATTGTTCAGCCACACCCGAAGGTAAAGATTTTACAATTCAACAAATTAGAGAATGGCATTTGGCTCGTGGGTGGCGAAATGTCGGATACCACGCAGTTGTTTACAGAAATGGTGAAGTACATCAAGGTCGAGCAGACCACGAAATTGGTGCTGGAGTAAGAGGACACAATAAACACTCAATTCATATTTGTTATATCGGTGGAGTTGAAAAAAATAAACAAAAAGGGAATTGGATTCCAAAAGATACACGGACACAAGAACAAAAAGATGCCTTAATTGATTTGTGCCACTATTATAAAAATTTACACCCCAAAGCAGAAGTGCTTGGACATAGAGATTTTAAAGGAGTAACAAAAGAATGTCCTTCATTTGATGCAAAAAGTGAATACAAAGTAATTACGAATAAATTTTCACATCTTGATTTAGATGATGAAGATTCGCATATAGCGGAAAAAGGTAGGGATTGATGCAAGAAAATTTTATAAAAGAAACTTGGCGAGATATAGAAAGTGCTGATAACTGGATTGACTTCATTTTACCAAAAAGAACAAGTCAAGATTTTTGGGATGAGGGTAAAGCACAAGCATACGAAATATCTAATGAGTATGACCACGATAATGATATTATTCTTGATTTTGGATGTGGTATCGGTAGAGTTTTAAAGTTTTTAAAAGCTAAAGAAAAACACGGGGCTGATGCAAGTTCAAAATTTATTAGAGAGATTGATGACAAAAGCATAATCACTCACTATTCTGATGGATTAAATTTAATTCAAGATTATAATTATTTTGATTTTATTTATTCGTTAATGGTGTTCCAGCATAATGATAAAAGATTTCACTCAAAGATTTTAGAAAATTTATATAAGTGCCTTAAACCAAAGGGTAAAATTTTTATACAGTTTCCTCAAAAACCAAATGAATATTATAAAGAAACTACGTTTGTAAATCTTTATACAGAAGAAGAATTAATTAGTTTATTCAATAGTGCTGGTTTTGAAAAAATAAGCATTAAACAAGGAAACCTTGTTGGTTATGGTGCAAATGGTGAATACAAACCAGTCGGAACTTTAGAATATTTTGTAACTGCGTATAAACCACATTAAAGTGAAAGTAGTTGGTATTACAAGAATAAGAAACGAGCAAGAAGTAATTGGACACACATTAGACCATCTTAAAAACTTTTGTGATGAAGTATTTGTATTTGATGACTGTTCAACAGATAAAACAGTAGATATATGCAAAAACCATAGTTTAGTTAATTCTGTAATTGAAAACAAAAAATGGGAATCAGACCCAAAACAAAGATTAGTATTAGAAGGAAGCCAAAGACAAGCTATTTATAACAAATGTTTGACAGTAAATCCAACTTGGGTATATTATTTTGATGCTGATGAATTTATTGATTTTGACTACAACCAATTAATCAACAGTCCTTACGATTCTTATAAATTAAGGTTTTTTGATTACTATATTACTAAAGATGATGTAGATAAGCATTTTTTAGAAAGAAAGTATTGTGGCAAAGAATATAGAGAGATACTTTGTTTATTTAAAGCACAAAATGATGTTAGATTTTCACATAGAGAACCTACACTTATGAATGGAACTTATAGTGCGGTAATTGGTAAAGTAAAGCATTATGGTAAAGCTATCTCTGTTGAAGAATGGGAGAAAACTTGTGATTATTATGCAAATCATTTGTACGAAGTAAATAATGGTGTTTTAATTTCTGAAAAATGGAAAAAAAGAAAAGGAAAAGCTATTCACAGTAAATCAGATTTTGATACTAAACTTATTACTTGGGATGAAACTGATAATTTTAATCTTATAACAAAAATGTTATGAAAAAACTTGCTTTCATTTTTGGTTTACCGAGAGGTGGTACAACATTGGTTTGGGGATTATTAAATGATTGTGAAAATACGTTTGCTATTAGAAAGGATAGCACCACATCTGAATCTGCAATTTATGTCAATGAGAAAAACCCTAAAGAAATTATTGAAAAAACTTTGGAACAAAATTCCGACAAATTAGTTTTTGAAAAAACACCTATTCACACTTTACATCATAAAAGGATATGTTCGGATTTTCCGAATAGTTGCAAAATAATTATTGATAGATTTCCACTTGCAACTGCTAATTCTTTAAAAAAAGTAACTTGGGCTGAATATAATAATGAAAGGATAGTGAATGATATTAAAGAGTATTATCAAAACATAAATCAAATAAGAAATTACGATAACAGTTTTAATATAAAATTTAAAGATATTATTGAAGATTTTGAAAACACAGTAGGAGGTCTTTATAAGTTTTTAGGAATAGATTATACAGAATATGATTTGATATATACAAAAAGGATATTACACAAGCATATACTTTCAAACAAAAACGCTTTTAGAAGCGGTAAAGTACATTCTTGGAGAACAGAATTAAGCCCCTATGACATTTCCTATTTTCGAGAAAATTTAAGCAATGAAATAGAAACACATAATAAATTTTGGAAAAAATGATATACTGGTTTACGGGGCAACCCGCACACGGAAAAACAACTTTAGGTAGCAGATTAAAAAGGTATCTCACGAACAACGATGTAAAAAAACGTACATTTATGGTCGATGGAGATGAATTAAGAAACATTTTACAGAACAAAGACTATACAGAGCAAGGCAGACGAACAAATATGAAAGTAGCACAAGGAATAGCATCGTATTTACACCATCAAGGTTTTAATGTTGTTGTTTGTTTAGTTTCTCCATATAAAGATTTAAGAGATGAATTTAAAGAGCAAATGGGTTCGGAAATTAAAGAGATTTATGTTAATTGTAAAGTTTTGCGTAGTCGTGAGAACTTCCGTGTGGCTAACTACCAAGCACCCACAGAACATTATCACAATATTGATACTTCTGTTGCTACTATCGATGAAAGTTTTAACGAATTATTATCTAAATTAAATATAAAATGAAAAAACAATATTCACTATTTATTGGAAGATGGCAACCTTTACACGATGGTCATAAATGGTTAATTAACGAAAGATTAAAAGAAGGTAAAAATGTTTGTATTGCAATTCGTGATACCGAAACAGACCACAACAATCCATATACACCAAAACAAGTCAAAGAAAACATTGAAGAAGAACTAAAAGAACTTATTGAACTGGGCAAGGTAAAAGTAATTATCATACCCGATATTGAAAGCGTAAATTATGGTAGGGGAGTTGGTTATGAAATTATTGAACATACACCTCCACGAACTATTATGAATATAAGTGCTACTGAAATAAGAGAAAAATTAAGGGAAAGTGGAAAGCTATAAAACAACATTACTAAAAACCATAATTTGGAGAGTTTGTGCTACAATTTTAACCATAGTTACTGCTTGGTTGATTACTGGAGATTATAAAGTAGGATTAGCTATTGGTGGGATAGAAGTTATAGTTAAGTTGGTTGGATACTTCTTATTTGAACGCTTTTGGTTGATATTAAAGAAAAAGCTACTAAAATGATTACTAAATTTTTCGTTTTTGGAGAGAGATGTAGCGGAACAAATTTTTTGACTGCTTCTATTCAAGAAAATTTTAAATTAAAATTAGACCTATCAATCGGGCATAAACATTTTTTTGGTCATAGAAGTTATGAAAAAAGCCCCGACACTATATATTTTGCAATTACAAGAGATGTAGTTACTTGGGTTGATTCACTATATAAAACACCTCATCACATTGCTTATGCTTCAAGAATTGATAAAAATGCTTTTTTACACAATACGTTTTTTTCAGTTTGGGATTCTGAAAATCCAGCTTTAGGAATTAGACAAGGAGAGGATATTGTACAAGATTATCACATTACAGAAAAAAGAAGGTATAATAATATTTTTGAATTAAGAAATACTAAAAATAAATATCTTCTTGATGTTGTACCTAAAATTGTACAACATTTTGTACATATAAGATACGAGGATTTAAGAGATGATTATCAAGAAACTTTAAAAATGATTTCTGATAAATTTAATCTTAACAAAAAAGACAATTTTACTACCATAGACACATTTAAAGGTTATGGGCAAGAAAAATTTAAAATAAAGAAACTAAAGAATTTTACCCAAAATGATATTTTACCTCTTGCAGATTTAGAGTTAGAAGAAAGGTTGGGATATGTTTATGAAAATTAAAAAAGATGCAAATTTTAGTCGGACAAAACCATTTAGACACTCTTGGAGGGTCAGAAACTTTTACCTATACACTTATCAAGGGATTGAAAAAATTAGGAAACGAAGTTGAATTATTAGTCGGACAACCCAATAGATTAGGGATTATGTCTGATAAAATCGAAGCTGATTTAAACGTTAAAGCAAATAGATTAACAACTTCTTATGATGCTTGTTTTTTATCACATCAAAGTTCTGTAAAAAGGTATATTGAGTTTTCTAACGGAAAACCTTTGCAAAATGTTTTTCAAATTGTACACGGAACAATACCACCCGAAGAACAACCAGTCTTACACGAAGGTTTAAAATATATAGCTATCAGTAAAGAAGTACAAAATTATTTAAGAATTAAGTACGGATTAGATTCTGTTTATATATCAAACTTTATTGATTTAGATAGGTTTAGATTTAGAGAAATTAGAACGCAACTTAAAACTTGTTTGTCTTTATCTCAAAGTCAAGATTTTAATAATATGCTTCAATCTGTTTGTGCAAAAAAAGGAGTTAAGTTTTATCACAACAATAAATTTACAAATCCAATTTTTGATATTGAAAATCAGATATATAAAGCAGACCTTGTTTTTTCTTTAGGCAGAGGGTGTTATGAATCAATGGCTTGTGGAAGAAATGTAATTGTAGCAGACCATAGACCCTATCAAAATTCTTATTCAGATGGCTTTTTAACAAGAAGCAACTACTATCAATTTCACGAACATAACTGTTCGGGTAGAAAAATGAAAATACCTACAACCGAAGAATTTTTACTTAATGAAATGGAAAAATACAATCAAAGTTATGGATATGAACTTCGACAAGTAGCTTTGAAGTCTTTAAATATGACTAAAAATTGTAAATTATTGCTAAAACAAATCGAATAGTTGCATTTAATTTAACTACATAATTATTATTCCCTAAAATAATTTTTGATATTTGCTATATTTATTTACGCTAATTATATCAAATATGAAAATCAAAAATATTATAATTTTAGGTGGTATCGTTTTTGCGATTTACTATTTATCCAAGAAAAAATCTTCAACTGTTACTGCAACTATAACACCCGATGTAGAAGGTGGAGATTCTATGCCCGATGATGGGGATAAAGATTTAACAGATGTTTCTAATGGGGATGAGCCACCAACTTTGAGTGCTGATGAAAAGTTAAAACTTTTTAAACAAGCAAATGATTATTATACTGGTGGTGCAAGACCATCAACAAGATTATTAGCTGGGCTTCGTATTAAAAGAGAACAAGCAAAATTAAGATTGAAGAAACTTGGTCTTTTAAAAGAATTTAATGATTGGCTTAAAACACAAAAGAAAAAAGATGGTGGATTTCAAGTTCCAATGGGTAACCGAAGATATGATACTCCAAGACCAGTTGTTGGAGATGTAATTCAAATACGCAGAGATAAAATGCCATTACCTCGAAATAGAAGAATTGATATTGCTGATAAAAGTTTGGGGGCTTATCAAAACAGATTAGGATTAACAAATATGCCACCGATGGCAATTTAAAATTTAGTTTAATTTAATATATATATTATGAAAAAAGGAAGTTTAGTAGGATACGCTTTAGGATTAGTAGGATTAGCAGTTACAGTTTATGTAGTTGGTTTTGCTTTTAAGAAAGGTTCTGAAGCGGGTGCGTAAGTAAATAGGTTGCTCTAATATTTTTTAGGGCAACTTTAATTTTTAAAAAAAATATTATGAGTACAATGAAATGGACTTTTAAAGGCACTAAAGATGCTTTTACTCCAAACGCAGATAAAATTACTGTAACAGAATATGAGTTTTATACAGATAGTAGGGGTAATCCACAAGGCACAAGAACCACACAATACTATGAGGGTGTTGTGCCACAAGACAAAAGTGAAATGGGTCAATACAGACCACCACAAGGAAAAAAATTAAAGTTAGGGGAAGATTTTACTTTTGAAAGTCCGAAAAAAGATATTGGAAATAATAAAACTGTAATGTATTTAGGTTTTATTGTAGCTGGTTATTTTATATATAAGTATATGCTCAAACCTTAAAGTTTTGAAAAAATACTTAATTGCTGGTGGTTTTTTAATTGGTGGTTTTTTTTTAATTAAAAAGATATTGCCAAATCTAACTTCATCTAAAACAGAAGAACTAAAATTAGAAGAAGAACAAGTTGATATAGATAGATTATTATTAGAAGCTGAAAGACAAAGAGAACAAAAGGAAAGAGAATTAGCTTCACAAGAATTACCAAAATTAAGTAGGGCTGGTGGTATGTTCACTACTATACCGATTAGTGCAATTCCACTACCTAAAAACTCTAAACCAAAAGGTTGGACTATGACACCCGAACAACTAAAAGCTATTCAAGAAGCAGTAAATAAAATGAAACAACAAGGAAAGATTTAGAATATTATGTCAATGCCTTTAAATACAGATAATTGGAGTGGTAAGATAAAGTCTAAAGATGCACCAGTAAATACTGATACTTGGAGTGGTACAAATGGCACAAGTTCTAAAACATTAGAATATGGTTATGTACCACCAACTACAAACACAAGTTTACTATTAGCAACATTCATAGCGTGTGGAATTGTTATTTATTATATGAATAAAGAATTAAAACTCGCTTAATATGAAAATCTTTAACGACAAAGAATTAAGAGGATATTTAGGTTCTGCAACAGTATTTGTACTTGTTATGGGGCTTTTATTGTTTTTAGCTTTCTTTGAAATCCCCGATACTAACAATGATATTTTTAAAGTAATTGTAGGTATGCTTGTTGGTTCGCTTTCATTAGTAATTACAACTTTTGTAGGTAAAGACCCATCAGAAGTTGAAAATCTAAAAGCTAAAGTCGAAAGCTATGAAAAACAACTTGATAATTTAATTTTAGAAAAACAAAAAGTAGAAAAAATGCTTCGTGATTATCAATCCGAAGTAATAGAAAAATTAGCGATTGCTGGAGATAACTTTAATTATAAAAAATGAAAAACAAAAATCTAATTGTAGGAGTAGGTGTAGCAATATTACTATACTTTATATTCAAAAGTAAAAAAGGCAAACAAGTAACAGAGCAAGTTGCTGAAAAGGTGAAAGAAACTGTTAAACCAAAACAAAATAAATTTGTGTATAAAGGTGTAGAGGTTAGTGGTACTACATCTAATTTAGGATTGCAATTTATTTATATAACACCAACAATAATGAATAAGGAAGGATTCAAAGGTTATAATTACAGTACACCACAAGATACTTTATACTATGTTGAAAACTCAAAAGGGGAACGCAGAGATGTTGTAAGAGTAAAAAGGGATGGAGTAGTTATAAACCACCAAATATTTGATGGAAGGAAAAACAATCCTTTTCTAAAAACGGGGGAAACTTTCAAACTTTATAAAGAAAATTTAAGTTAAAATGGCAAAATTAATTATAAGCGACTATAAGAAAAAACACAAAACAAAGAGAAAAGGAGTACACGCAAAAAGCAAAAGTTCTTCTGTTAAAACCTCTAAAAATTATAGGAAAAAATATAAAGGTCAAGGGAAATGAGTTTAACGATTAAAGATTTGGTACAAAACAAAAGAAAGAGAATCAATGTAAATGATTTGCCTAAAAGAGAGGTGTTGCCATTAGAAAAAGTAAAAACTTTTACTGCATATCTAACTAAAGACATAAAAATACCAGCACAAATGCAACATACTATGGTGGGTGCAAGAACCATTTATGCACTTGATTTAGAAAAAGGAGATAAAGTTAGTGTTACTGAATTTTTTGATGGGGAAACATTTTATATGATAAATGGTGAATCTTGGTATTTTAATGAATCACAAAAGAAAAGAGATTTAAAAGCAGTTCAAGAAGGTAAAAAAGAAATTCCCGATGGCTTTGGTAGTGTGATGTTTTTTTATAAATATGGTTTAGGTAAAAATCCATCAAAAGAAGAAATACAAAAAAAAATTGATGAGCCAATTAAAAGACCTTTTAATATTAGTGGGGTTATTAATTATGGGCTTAATAAAAAAGCTAATTTTATTAAAAAAAATGATTTTGCTTTAGATAGAGAAACTGCAATGAATACAAAAACTAAAAAATTAACTCAAAAATCAAAGAAAAATTACCTTATGTATGGTCTTATAGCAGTAGTGGGATATTTTGCATATAAAAAATTTAAATAAATGAAAAACAAAAAATTAATTATCGGGGGAGTTGCAATTTTGATTTTGTACTTTTTATATAAGAAAAAGTCAAAACAAACTGTTGTAACAGAAAATAAAAACGAAAAAACATATTTTATATCAAAAGATGGAAGGGTTTTACAATGTCCCGATGGTTATACTGGTGGAACAAAAGAAAGTCCAGTATTTTTTAATTGTATAAAGAAAACAACTTAATATTATAGATATGAACAGAAAAGCAATATATTGGACAGTAGGTGGAGTAGCAGTAGCACTATTGGGCTACTTTGCATACAAAAGAGTAACAAGACCAGTAGAATACTTTGGCGATAAGCCAAGTGATGATTCGGGTTCAAGTTCAACCTCAACCACAACTACTAATACAACTGATAATAGTGGGCTTCCATTGAAAAGGGGTAGTAAAGGAGAAAAAGTTAAAAAGCTACAAAGATTTTTAATTGCAGAAGGTTACGATATTGGTCGTTTTGGTGCAAATCGAGATGGAGTAGATGGAGATTTTGGTCGTATGACTGAACAAGCAGTAATTGAAAACCAACAACCATTTACTACCTTTAAATCTATGTACCCCGATGCAGTAAAAGGTCAAGTATCAGCAGATTTTTACAACTTAAATATTAAAGGCAGATACTAATTGGCAAAAAATAACAACATAATATATTTTGGTGTTGGGGCGGTAATTGGTGTTACTGCCTTATTTTTTCTATTGCGTAAACTTTTAGTTAAATATAGAGTTGTAAGTGTAGCAAAAAAAGAGTGGCAAGGTTGGGGAAGCCCAACTATCCAAAAAGATGGCAAACAAACCAAAAAGGGTGGTTTTGAAGCTGATAGAGGTTTTTCTGAAAGAGTAGGTGAATACTGGAAGGTAGGTACTGGTCAAAACTTAACTGGAAAAGATACAGATGTTGCGTGGTCAAGTGCTTTCATATCATATATTATGAAAAAAGGTGGTGCTGGTAAAAAGTTTGTTTACAATCCATCTCATTCAAAATATATAACTGATAGTATTGCAAACAGAAAAAAGGGATTAGTTCAAAAACCTTTTGTTGGTTATAAACTAAACGAGTATGCACCTAAAGTTGGTGATTTAGTTTGTTATTCAAGACAAAATGGAGTAAACTATGATTCTAAATATCCCTACAAATCTCATTGTGATTTAGTTGTAGCAACAAGACCAAACGAAATAGAAGTAATTGGTGGTAATGTAAACAATTCAGTTACTAAAAAAATAATTTCTACAAACAATAAGGGATTTATAACTGATAAAAAATATGATTGGTTTACAGTTATAAAAACTAATATATAAGGAAACCCCTTCTCTAAATATGGATAAAAAGAAAGGGTTTTACGGAATGAAGTTGTAATCAAATAATATCCAACCTTATTAAGTAGATAATAATAAAATCCAAACTTAAAAATGAAAGAATAGCCCAAAGTTAATGATATTTTATTATCTTTGAAAACTATTTATTATTTATTGTGGCGAAAAAAATCTCTAACTTTAGGAAATTCGGTAAACTGGCTTCTCTTGTCAAGAAAGTAGCTGATAAAAATCCCGAATTAAAAGAAAAAATACTTGCTGAATCCACCAGCACATCCAAAAATAGTTGGAACAAAATTCAAAAGTGGACTTCTACAAATTTATTTTCAAAATTTAAGGATAAACCCCTTAAAGAATTTACAAAGAAAAATGTTGAACAAGCATTAAAAGATGAAGCTACTGGTACTAAACCAAGCAAGTGTTTTAATGTTTTTAAAGTACCAACTGCTGATTTAGGAGATATTGACCCTTTTGACCTTGCTTTTACTTTACAAGCGTTACCACCTAATTTACAAGTTAAAATAGCTTTAAGCGGTGGTGAGGGTTCAATTAATACTGGTGTTGATAAAATTGAAAACATACCTTCTATAAATAATGGTGAACTCACAAAAGGAATAAGAGAATTATATCCCGATATTGAGCAGATTAGATTTGTCATATTAAAGAAAAAGGGTTTAACTGGGAGTAAAAGAACTAATTGCGATTATTTTGTTCAAGCTATTTTTCAATCTCAAAATTTAAGTGATGATGAATCTAACAGAGAAGTAGAGGTTGGAGTAAATGTAGGGGAGTTGTCCGACAAACAACAATCTGATAGACTTAAAAGAAAAAAAGAATTAGAATCTGAAAAAAGAAAAAGAAAATCAAAAGCACAAAAAAGAAAATTCAAAACACCCGATAAAGTAAAAAGTGTAAAAGAAGATAAAGAAATAAAAAAGAAAGTCGATGATGATATTAAAACGAAAAGAATCATTGCTTTTGAAAAATCTTTAGAACGATTAGAAAATCTTTTGGATAAAAAACTTATTACTAAAAAACAGTTTAGAGAATCGTTTGATAAATTGACTTCTAATCTTAAAAAGGGTGGTATTGTATGAAGTCAGATTTTAAAAAATTTGTTAAGGATGGTAATTCAGAAAGATTTGTTACCAAACTTATTAAAAGCAAAATGGATTTCTCGATTAGAAATGGGTCTGAATGTACCGAAGTTTTGTTAGATGATACTCACTATGTTTTCAGTTCTACAAACAATTTTCCAAGAAATAAAGTATATCTATTTAGAGTTGTACAACAATCTGTACGAAAATGGCTTAAAAACAACGAACTAATTTTACCTCCACATCAAAATTCTATTCATTACAATTATGAATATGATACAGATAGAGATGTTTTGACTGGTACTGATTTAAACCACGCATATTGGAGAATAGCTTATCTATATGGTATGATAACAGAAAAAACCTATATAGCTGGATTAGATAGTAATTGTAAAGCGTTAAGATTAGCTACGCTTTCAGTATTAGGTAGAGAAAAAAAATTCAGAAAATATGAAAAGGGTCTTATTGGTGAAACTTTTGTGTACCAAAACCCAAATGATAAATTACAAGATGTTTTCAAATTTATAAGATTGACTTGCTTTAACTTTATGTACGAAGCATCTAAAATGCTTAAAAACGACTTCTTTGCTTGGAAAACAGATTGCATATACTACAAAGACACAGAAGAAAATATAGAAATGATACAAAGTTATTTCGACAATCACGGACTAACATACAAACAATTAGGTTATTGAATCGCCACTCAATGCTTAATTGATATGGGGGGAGTTTAATTATTCCCCCTATTGTATGTTTATTATTTTTTAAAATAAAAATTATTTTATATATTTGTCCTCGTAATCAGATAATTTAAAATTATGGATGAGTTAATTTTACTTCCATTCACAGAGAATGAGATGAAAAATGAATATTCTTTTAATACTTTTACTGAACGTAATGTTGAGTTTACTATTATGAAAAACACAAAGCATAATACACCTCAAAGCGGAAACTTGTATAAGTTTGGTTTAGTTGATGATAACTGGATGTATTGGTTTTTTAATGGTAAAGCAGTTATTAAAGGAAGGTTAAAAGCGTTGGAAACATTTAATGCTTTAAAGCAGTATTGTAGTAGTAAAGGAATTGGTGAACCTTTTGCTTATAAAGTAATAAAATAAGAAGGGGGGCTTTCACCTCCCCCCTCTCGTTTACAAGAAACTAAATTACGCAAGACACAAACAAAGCGTATATCCAAATTTAAGAATATATGGAAAAGATTTTATTAGATTTTGAAAAATTATTAGCAACAATAAAAAACCCTAAAAACAACATTTTGCATTTTGGAATTATCCCAAAAATGATTGCTCTATTTGAACGTAAATATTCTGATAGATATTCAATTCAAAATCAGTTGTTAGTTATGTATTTACATAAGGTTTTACAAGAGCAAGTCAAGAACTTTAATTTAGATGCACCGAATTAAATTATATAAATATTTCTTGAACAACATCGAGAAACCTTTAATAATGGAAGCGGAAAGTAGAAAAAGAGCCGACCAAATGCTTATGGAACTTAATCAAAGAATGGGAGGTAATTTAAGAGTTACAGATATTATTGATGTTAGAGTTGAAACCCTTATTGTTGGTAAATCATCTAAAATAAAAGATGGTAAAAAGCAAATTTGGGTTGGTTCAGAACACACCAAAAATGGTTGGATGGAACAAGAAGAATATCTGAAAATTGTAATTAAGAACAAAAAGCAACAAAGCAATGGATAAAAAAATAAGCCAATCTTTCTTAAAAGACTATAACGAATACAAAGGAAAAAACATTTGTGGTATTCAATTCAAAGCAAAACATTTTGATAATGTTGAATTTCCTACAAGCGAAGCGATGGATTTAGGGAACTATTTTGAATATTTAGCAACTGGTTGTTTACCAAGAAACGGAGTAGTACCCGAACCAAGATTAAGCTATGCTGGTACAAAAAGAGAAACCTTATCTGCACCTTTTAAAAGGGCTATGCAATCAGCAGAGTTATTTAAAAAGATTAAAGAAGAATACAACTTAAAAATAAATGAAGTTGGCTTAAAACTTCAAAGTAAATATAAAAATGGTATTTTAGATATATGGGGTGAACTAAATGGCAGACCTTGTATAATAGACTTAAAATATAGTGGTTTAATTGATGATAAATGGGCTGATACTGGTTGGGATGTTGAAAGTTTACACTATAAAGAAAAACTACTTGTTCAAGCTATTCAGTATAAAATGCTTGTCAAGGAAAACTATAATCTAAACTATGATGAGTTTGATTTCTATTTTATGGTGTTTTCATCAAAAGAAGTTAATAACGTAAAACTTATTAGAATTAATGTTGATGAAGATTCTTATAACATACACGAAACTCACATAGAAAGCGTTTACAAGCAGATTAACGCTATGGATATAGAAAAGGACTTTGTGGCTTATCCAAGTCTTAAAAGATGCTCTAATTGTCCTTTAAAAGAAAGTTGCAAATATAAATCAAACATACCTCTTATTGAGGATGTATATTATGGATAATCAACTAATAGCCAGTAAAAGAATACACAAGTTTGAACTTGATATGATTTTTTGGTCAAAATATGTAAGTGGGTTGTATGATTATATAATGTATCATAAGCTAAAACCACAACAGAAAAAAGAAATTTTAGATGAGGTTGTAAGAGTAGAACTTCATCTTGATAGGGAAAAAAGAAAAATAGAAAATTGGCTAAAGAAATATAATTACAGTAAAGAAAACAGATTAAAAATCAAAAAATTTTATAAAGATGCAAAACAAAGTTTTAATTAAGAATTTTTCAGATACCATAACACAGTACGAAAAACAAAACCTCACAGAGTTGTTGCAAACGCACAACATTAGCCCTTCACAGTTTAAAAACATAGTAATAAATGAACTTAAAAAAAGCAAAGAGATGCAAGATGCTTTTGTTCACAATCCAGCTTCTCTATTTGCTTCTATTTTACTTTGTGCTGAACTTGGTTTAAATCCATCAAATGATATTGGGGAGTTTTACTTTATACCTTTTGGAAAAAAGATTACACCTATTTTGGGATACAAAGGTTTGATAAGTTTGCTTTTAAGAAGTGGAGAGATTGCAAAAATTTGGACTGAAATAGTTTATGAAGAAGATGATTTTGAGTTTGAACTTGGACTTGAACCAAAACTATCTCACCTTCCTAATCTTGAACGAAATAACAACAATATAAAGTATGTTTATGCAGTCGCTAAACTCACAAATGGTGAAACGATGTTTAAGGTTATGAGTAAAAAGGAAATACTGGATATTGTTAATATGTCTAAAGCATCTAACCCTTTATATAAAAATTCATCTAAAGACCCACAAGGTTGGATGTTTAGAAAAACTGTAATAAAGCAATTATCAAAAATGTTACCTAAAGACTATTATGGTAAAAAAGGAATTAGCGTTGATGATAAGGTTGAAGGTGGTGGCTATCTTAAATTAGATGAAGATAACAATGTTATGTTTGTAGATGGCAAAAGAATTGTACCTAAAAGAAACAAGTCAATATACTCTAATTTAGAAATTGAATTAGAGCCAATTAAATTAGAAAAAAATATTTCCGAAAATAAAAAAGATTCTTTAACTTTGGACTTTGAGAGTTGATAGCTTCTGTAAGTGTAATGAACTTTCCTTGTTCATAGTTTTTTAAGGAATTAAAAGGATGCTTCGGTGTCCTTTTTTTTTATGACCACTCTTTTAAATCGGTACTATTTGTTGGATAACCACCCGTTTGTAGATATAATGGTATAATTTTAGTTAAATTACTGTCAGCCCCAACTTTATTTACCCATTCATTTGGTTTGTCTGAAATATCTAAACTGTTACCCGAATAACTCATTGTTGTAATATCAAACGCAATACTTAAATTCATCTCATACGCTAAAGCATCAAATGGACTTGCACTCGTGCCAAAAGTAAGAATGGCAAGTGTTCCGCTTGAATTAAATCGAAGTGAAATTCTACGTTGTGCTGAACCAATAGGTATTGATGTCAATCCCATTGAAGCATAAGTTTTTGTACCACTACTTGTAAGTGTTGTTGGATTCCAAGCGGTTGATAGTGTAAATTCGTCAATTTCATCTACTCCTATACTATAAACCTTTGTACCCGATGGATTAAATGTAAAATTATAATCAAATCCGACATTTGGAGATTGTACAACAGTTGCAAATGATGATATAGTAGTCAAATCATTAGCAGTACCAAAAGTCCAACGTCTTAATAAACCACTTATACCCATAAAAAGATAATTTCCATTATCCCAAACTTGCGACCCCGTTCCAAAAAACGAAGGTGAACTATTCCAAGCAACACTTTGAGATATTGTACCTATTGTTGAAATATCAAATGGAGTTGTTAATGGGTACTTTTCAAAATTAGCACCCGCAAATATAAATAGCAAATCTCCCGCTTCATTAAATTCCCAATCATAAACAGTTGGTCTTGCAAATGCTTGTGTTTGATTTACAGTATATGTGTTTATATTAACTCCAAATGGACTTACACCAATCAAAGTCCATCCTCTTGAGATTAAGTTGTTGTATGCAGTACCACTACCAATAGCAGTTGGTTTGCCACCACCAGTTTGTGATGAATAATTTATTGTACCATTTGAAGTACCATAAGAGTTTACCTCATTTAATAAATCATCTATTTCTGCATCGGGCAAATTATTTCCACTTAAATCAATGTTGTTTATTAAATCATTGTTAGAAAAAAGTAAATTCGTTACGTTATGATTTGTAAAATTTAAAACCTCTAAAGCTGAATTGTTTATAATATTTAATGTTAAAGCATTTGGAGTTGCAGTATTTGAATTTTGTAAATTTATTTGTTCTAAATTCGTGTTGAAACTTACCAATAATAAATTCAATGGACTTGCAGTAGGGTTTCCATCCCAATTAGATGTAAATAAAATTCTATCGGGTTGAGATTGCGAAAATATTGTATTTGAAATTCGTGAAGTACCATTAAGTGCTTGTGAACTGACATTTAGACTTCCTAACGGGAACGTAACTTGTAAATAAGGATTTAAACTATCTACACCATTAAAAGTACAATTTTGAAAAAATATACCACCACTTGCAAAAGCACTCGATGGCAATAATAGGTTTAATATGTTATTTAAAGTGTTATCAACTAAATCTGTACCAAATTCACAATTTTGAAAGTCTATATTAGGAAAATTACTTGTATATGAAGTTAAGTTTATAATAGCACCACTATTAAATGGTTGAATTGATGGATTACCAATATTAGTTCCGTTTATTTTAAACTGCGATAATCTAAATGTTGCATTAGTACCACCCCAAGCACCATTAAAATTTCTCTGATACAACCCTATTGCATCAACTTCTTCTGCAACTGCATCATATATAGGCATTGTTAATGTTAGCCCAACAACTGTAAATAATAAATTTTGTAATGGAAATTGAAAAAGACCTTGACCTATGTACATTCTTTTAAATTGGTCAGAGTAGGCAGTTTCTCCAACTATTATAGAAGTAGTAGATACTGGTGGAAAAGTAGTCATAATAACATCTACATCTTCATTGTTCGAAGGAAATTGTAATATTTCAGTATTTATAGCAAAAAAACTTGATGATAATACTGAATCTGTTTGCCCTTTTTCAGATGTAGTAACTTCAAATGATGGCTGACCACCACTTCCAACCATTCTAATTCCACTTATTTTTGTATTAAAAGGGTCAGCAATTATACTAAAAGATATAGTGGCACTTATTATAGCACCAACTGGTAAATTCATTGTATATCCATTTTCAAACAATGATTGATAACCTTGTATGCCACTTCCACTTAAAATAAAAGTATTATTATCAGCATCAATTACTCTTGTACCACTAACTATGTTTTGATTATATATTGCATCTTGTGTGCCTACTTTAAAAAACCAATCATTAAAATACCTCATTGAAATATTTGATGGGTTAGCTTGGTTTTGTATATCTAAATCTAAATTAAATACAGTTGCAGAGCCATCGTAACCACCTAAAACTTGAATCGGTGGTAGGTTTTGAGTATATGTGTTTCTAAAGTTTATTTCATCAACATTAACTTGCAAAGGTGTAGTATCATCATCATAAATAAGTTGAGGAAAATTTGAACCACCCAAAGTTCCTTGCAAAAATAATTCATCTGCATTAGAATCTGTTTCGCTGGTTTTTCTGAATTTATCGTTAAAATCACTATCTATGGTTACATTTTGTGGAGAACTATCTCCGAAAAATATTTTAAAATCAATCTCTGCTAAATTGTTAGACCCAACAGTAAAAGCTAATGTCGAAAAATTTAGATTCATATTACCATTAAGAGATTCTATTTTAGATAATCCAGTAGAACTACCAACACCAATCGTTCCAAAATTAATTTCAGCATCTTGACCAGCTTCGCCTACAAAAAAAGTTTCATTAATACTTCCACTTTTTACACCTTGAAAAGTTATAGCAGAGCCGAAAAATAAGTTGTTTACAGATGGAAAAGAGTTGCCATATAAACTTAATATATTTGAATTATTTGCATCTACATTTATGATGTGAACTCCACCAACAGTTGAAGGGAAATAATTTGGGCTTAATGGTTGCCAACCCCTATTTATTGGAGTATCGGAATTAAAAGTTGTAGTTCCAAAGTTAAAAACATATTTATATATTTTAGATTGTGCCGAACCATTATCAGTTGCTAAAATACTAATCGAAGCACTATCCCATATATTTATATTCTGTACAAAAACTAAAACTGCTGGTTGGCTTGTTGCAAGTCCAACTGAACCATTACTAAAACCACTTAATACAAAGTTTGATAAAAAAGTTCCAATACCAGCTTTTCTAACAAAAGTTATATCCCCAGCACTAACTCTTGTTACGCTAAAAGACTTTGCTTCAGCTAAATAAACATAAGACCAACCTTGTGTTTGTATTGTTTCAACAAATGTTGGAATTGTATTTATAGCGTGTTGGATAGAATCTTTATATGTCGAACTAAAACTTGCAAGAGTTGTTTTTCCTTCCGAATCAAAATAATTGTATCCAGTTTCTACAAAATCATCAATGTCAAAATCTTGTGAAATTAAAACTGATAATGTGCCAAAAACATTTATATCATCAAGTATGAATATTACATTACCATCTAAATTAAATGTACCTAAATTAAGAGTGTTTAATAAGTTTACAACTACTTGTAGGTTTGGTATATCTCCATCTTGATTTACTACAATATATTCAATTATAGTAGGATTCTCTACTGTACTTGCTTCAATTTTAACAGTAGTACAATTTGTTAAACTTTCTCCACTTAAATCCCATTCATAAAGAGTTTTTGCGTTAGCTTGACCATTTGAAGGGTCTTGTGTACCCCCAAGAAGTGTAAAGTCAGCTTCTCTGTTTAAAGTGCTATTGACTTGAATTGATATGTCTTGTGAAATTGAAGCCATTAATCATCATATTTAAAAAGTGTGGATTCAACATCATCTTCGACTGCTTTTAGATTTTCGTAATTTAATTTTGTAAACTCATCTATATATAAGTTTTCATCATAAATGTAATTTACAAGTTCGTTATAAGTGTCTGTTTCAAATACTGTAAATGGTGTAACAGAGTAACTATCCCCAAAAAAGATAAATTTTATAGATTTATCAGAGGAATAAAACAATTTGTATTTTTTAGTAGCAACATTACTCATCACAATCAGTTTCTATATCTCCATTTAATTCGCCATTCATTTTTTCGTTATCGCTTTTTATTCGAGTGTCATATTCTTCAAAAAACCCATAGGTTTTAAGAAAGTCTTGACTAAAAAACTTTTTACCACCCTTTAAGAAATCTGATGCTTCAACCCTTTGTGTTTTAAAATATAATTTTAGTTTTTCATTCGGAAAAAGTCTTACATTTATCCGTGTTCGACCATCAAATTTTATTGGCTTTTTACTTAAATCTATATCTTTAACTGTTTGGAACTGATTAGGGTCTGTTACATTAATTTGAGATTCATTTGTTAATGTACCATCAGCATTATATTGTTGAACAATAATAGGTGAATTTACTTGTTCAAGTGTTTCAGCTTGATAATATAAATCTGTTGCTTGATAAGAGATATTTCCTTGCGTTTCTTGAATTTCAGAATAGGGTGTAAGGTCGCTTGTAGTTACTGCGACAAATGGTTCGCTTTGTACTGTAATTGTTGGTGTGTAATCCCCAGCCATATTTTATTGTTCTTTTGCAATGTCCTCTCCTTTTGTATCTCTCGCAACTAATTTACCACTTTTTTTGCATTTAAAAACTTTAATGCCATAATCTTTAAGTGTAATTCTATTTAGCTTATCAATTTCTGATTCGGGTTCTCCGTTAGAAATTGCACTCCTTACTGCTTTAATAGAAATTACTGCATTTTCAAATTTGTCATCTTCAGAAGATTCTGTTTTAGGTGGTTCAACTTTGCTTTTACCACTTAAAATACCTTTTCTTCTTTTTCCAGTTTTACTTGGTCTGAATATAAAGAGTACCGCAATAGCAACACCCAATACCATTAGAATATTTTTTGTTTCTCTATCCATACTATCTTCTTTTATAAAAAATTGCCATAGCTACTAATAGTAAAGTACCTCCACCTAAAATGCTTAAAACTATTAGTTGCTTATTTTTTCTTGCATCAAACAAATTTTGATTATTCAAAACCGCAAAGGTTTGATACATAATTCTTTGTCTTTCAATTTGAGTTTGTGCTTTGACAAGATTTTCCTCTAATTCTTTTTGTTGCTTCAAAGACATTTTTGCAATTTTCTCTTGCAGTTCTCTTTGTTTTTTAGCATTGCTAATCCCAGCAACAGTTCCGACTATCAAATCAAAACCAGCAGTTGCTAATTGTGTGGCATCAAATTTTTTAGGTGTTCCTCCTTCTACGTTCTTATAGTAATTCATAGCTATTATTTTTTAAAAATTTGTATTGTTGCATAAACAACCGCTAATCCCATAGCCATCATTCCAATAAACAACCCAGTATCTCTTAATTGTGCGGTTGCATTGTTTTGCAAGTTTTTAGCATACTCTAAAACTGTATTGGTTGCAACATCAATCCTTCCTTGCGTTTTCATAGCACTAATTTGTGCGTATGTTAGCTTTTCTTCTGTTGCTAACTCCATCAGCTTTGCGTTGAGCATCGCTTGTCTGTTCTTTTTCGCAGTTCTTGAACCAAATATTGCACTACCAATACTTAATAAGGCACTTACACCTAAAGTTACTGGGTCAAAGTTCGCTTGGTCTTGTGTTTCAATAGCTTTAAAAACTTCCTCTGCAAATCCTTTATTATCATCACGAATCGCTTTTACTGACTTTTCAATGATTTCGGGATATGTAGGTTTATTAGACACACTAATCCCATTGTTCTTTAATATCTCGACAACAACTTCGGGTTTTTCCCAAATAAAGTTGTTAAGTATTTCTAATTGTACTGGAAGTTTATTCATCATTCTTGTTTTTTATATTTTCTAAATAGTTAAAACCATTATATACAAGAGTTGCTACACCAAGTCCAAAAAGTAAGTTTTTATCAAACCTTGATAATTTGCTTTTAGATGAAACGTAAAACAGATAAGGTGCAATAAGAAATACATCAGCTAAACGTATTGTTTGACTTTTTTGCACTTCAATTACAGTATTTTCTGCTTTCTCGTTCAACATAATTACTTTTTAGTTACTTTTTTTGTCGCTTCGGCTTCATTTTTACTTGACTTTTTACCTTCAATGAATTGTAAAATTGGTAAGCCATATTTAGTTGGCAAGTTGTTTGCAAACTCAATTAAATCTTGTACTTCTTTGTCTGTTAAATGCATAATTTTAATTTTAATGTTAATAATTAATTATCCCAGCTTGTTGGCAGTTTCCTACTAACTACTGGGGTGTTTTGTGCTTTTAATTTAGCACTTGCAAATCCTTGATTTACAATATCTTCTATTTCTTGTTTGTTACCATTTGTTTCCCAAATCCAAGATAACACTTCTTCTTCGGTTAGTTCTTCAAAAGGTATAAAAGTTTCACTTTCAGCATTAAATGTAAATTCAGCGTATGTGCTTTTTGAATAAAAAACTTCTTTTCCATTATCCAAAGTTTCACTTTTAGTATAATTAGCTATCGCTAAAAAAACACCACCATTATCCTCTACACTTTCTAAACTTGTTACTTTCCAAACGCTTGTTTCCATTTTTACGATTTTAGTGTGTTAATTTCTTCTTGTAATTCGTTTACTTTAGCACTTAACTCTTTGACTGAATTTATAAGAGCAAAAGTCAATGCGTGAGAATCAAACTTTAATAGTTCAGTTTCCTTTTCATCATCTTCATTTAATTTTTCTTCAAATGTACTAACTGTTTCGGGGAAAATATCTTTAATTTCTTGTGCTATGACCCCAACATTATCTTTTAATTTTGGATATTTTGCTTTTCCGTTGTAATCAAAAAGTTTAGTTTCTACTTTTAAAATTTCTGAAAGACCTTTTTCGTATGGTCTTACATTTTCTTTTATCCTTTCATCTGAAACAACAGTCCAAGTACTTGTAGATGGTTTACCAGCACTATCAGTAGTTAAGGTTAATTGAAATGCTGGGTTTGTATCGCCTATGCCTACATTACCATTATATAATACTGTAAACGCACTTGCTTCAGCACCCACCCCAAGACCATTACCAACTGCAAATGCAGTATGTGGAAGCCCTAAATAAGCGTTGTGCCTACCTACAACAAATTGTGATTGTCCAGCAACAAGATTACCAAAAGTATCTGATTTTATTGAATTTAAGTATCTTCCGAATAAAAACTGATTGTCTTGAAATGCAGTACCACTATTAACAGTATCATTATTTAAAAATCCAAAAGCAATTCCTTGCTGACCATCTATTCTACTTTGAAATCCACCAGCAAGGGAATTAGCACCCTCAACTTGATTTTGTTGATTTATAGCCAAAGAACTTTGTCCATTAGCATCAACATTAAATCCTAATGCTACTGAATATGAACCTCTTGCTTCTGCAATATATCCCATAGCAATAGAACTATTGCCTTGTGCTAAACAGTTATCTCCGTGTGCTTTAGTATATGTGCTTACTGCTCTTGCTACTGTACCCGATGCAAAAGAACCTTGTGCAGACGATGTACAAGTTAAACCAAATACTACTGAACCTAATTGAGATGCAGTTGATGATGTACCCCCAGCAAATGAACTTTCTCCACTTGCAGTAGTGTTACCCCCAGTTGCAAATGAGTTTACACCACTTGCAGTAGTTAAAGCGTTAAAAGTTGCCGATGCAATACCAGTTGCATTTGTTTCAGCACCACTTGAAAAAGAGTGTTCGGCACTTGATTCACACAATGAACCTACTGAAAATGAAGCATCTCCCGATGCTAAACTTCCAAAACCACCAGCAAAAGATTGACGACCACTTGCCACAGTATTTTCGCCAGTCGCTAAAGCATCTAAACTTGTGGCTTGTGTGTTTTGATTTAAAGCTACTGCAAAATTTCCAGTTGCAGAATTACTTGATGCACCAGCCATTAATCCACCTACTATATTAATAAAAAAGTTAGGAGATGTTCCAGTTTGAGATATTACAGAATCCCCTATTGTGCCACTTGCAGTAAATAGAGGAATATCGTTAGTCGTTCCACTACCACCAATTTTATTATTAAAGGTGTTCCAGTCTGTTGAACTTAAAAAACCATTTGTTGATGTGTTGGCTTGTGCTACTGCAATCGTTGTACCACTTCCGATAACTGCACCACTACCACCAGTTATAGTTAATATACTTGATGTTGTTTCGGTCAAGTTTCCAAAGGTCAAAGCACTTTGTTTAGAATTAAAAGTATTCCAATCAGTAGATGATAAATAACCACTTGTGCTTGTTGTTGCTTGTTGTATCTCTATTGAAGTACCACTACCAATTACAGAGCCAGTACCACCAGTAATAGTTAATATATTTGATGTTGCTTCAGTTAAATTACCAAAGGTCAAAGCACTTTGTTTTGAGTTAAACGTACTCCAATCTGTTGAAGATAGTTTACCAGTATTGGTCGCACTTGCTATTGGAATATTTAAAACAATCGTACCACTTGAAGTAATCGGACTATTTGTAACATTGACATCCGTTCCAGTAATTCCAGTAGTCAATCCAACGCTTGTAACTGTACCAGTAGTAGTATTGGTGTTTGTAATAGTAAGAGTATCTGTTGTATCATTTGTAGTAACAGAAATGCCAGTACCAGCAACAACTGTTATAGTATCATCATTTGAATCAGCTACAATCGTATTTTGACCCGATACTGCAATATTTTTAAAAATATCTTGTGATGAGCCAGTATCAGTATTTGTAAGCGTTATTGTACCACTTGTTGTAATTGGGCTTCCACTAACACTTAAACCACCACCGCTTGAAATACCAACGCTTGTTACAGTACCAGTATTTGAAGTTTTATTATTAAACGTATTCCAATCTGTTGAACTTAAAAACCCACTTGTCGTTGCATCAGCTTGTGCTACTGCAATCGTAGTACCACTACCAATAACAGAGCCAGTACCACCAGTAATTGTCAGTATGCTTGATGTGGTTTCTGTTAAGTCGCCAAATGTTAAAGCGTTTTGCTTATTGTTAAAAGTGTTCCAATCTGTTGATGAAAGATAGCCATTTGTACTTGTGGTTGCTTGTGATACTGCAATAGTTGTTCCACTACCTATGACTGCATTTGTGCCACCAGTAATTGTTAAAACACTCGAAGTTGTTTCTGTTAAATCTCCTTTTGTAAAAGCATCTTCTTTGCTATTAAAAGTAGTCCAATCAGTAGAACTTAATTTACCAGTATTGGTCGCACTTGCTATTGGAATATTTAAAGTAATATCTCCACTTACAGTTATAGGACTATTTGTTACGTTTACATCAGTACCAGTTGTGCCAGTTGTTAATCCTACACTTGTAACAGTACCCCCACCATCAGTAATTTCAATTACATTTCCAGCACTATCAACTCCAAGTCTAAAGGTAGGTGTACCAGTAATTGTACCACCCCCATAATTATTTAAAGTTAAAGTACCCGTGAAATCAAAAAGGTTCGCAAATGGAGAACTTGTTTGTTTCCAAATAACTAAAGCGTTTTCTTTATTAAGAGCATCTCTGCCTACTCCAAAAGAAAATTGTGGTGAATATCCAGCCCTTGTAATTCCATCAAGGTTGAATTGACCTAAAGCCATTTCAAAAGTATCCACATTAAAGTTTAGGTTTTGTCCAAATCCATAAGAATTAGAATTAACACCAGCATCAATCGTGTTACCTATAAAAAAAGTGTTTTGATTATCTTCTGCATTTAGCGATGTACCAAATAGGTACACATTTTCTGTTGTTGCAGTATTATTTTTTCCTATTAAGAAACTGGTATTTGTATTTGTAGTCAAAGAGTTTCCACTACCTATTACAATACCTTCACTTCCCGAATTTGTATTGCTATTTCCTATAACAAAGTTGTTACCACTTGAAATAGTATTAGAATCTCCAGCTATAAAACTTCTTGTACCACTATTTGTATTGGATTGTCCAAAGGTAATTTTACCATTGACACTCATATCTTGGGTTGCAGAGTTCCCAATATCAAGAACTTCTTGTAAACTTTCTTGACCTAATGCTCGTTCTAAACTTTCAGTTTTGCCATTAATATCAACAACAAAAAAATTATTCGTGTTGGCATCTTTGAAGACAGCCAAAGCGTTTCCATTCGGAGATGGTATATTGTTTGGTTTTGATATAGTAATAGCCATTCATTAAATAATTTTATCCCAAAACTTTAAAAGTAAAGTCCATATTACACCTACCACCATTGTACCACCAACAAATTTTGCTTTTAAATTTTTATCTGATTCAATGTACTTTCTATGCTCATTAACTTGTTCTACCAAACCTTTTTGACCATATTCTTTATTACCAATTACAGTTTGCTTTAAAAGTTTCATATCGACATCGATTTCACTTAACTTGTCTTTAATCCAACTTAAATCATCGTGAATAATCGTATTTGCGGTTTTTCTTTGTGGCATAATGTTATAATCCTAATCGTTCAAATTGCTTTTTCAATGTTAATACTTCTTTGTTTTCATTTTGCTTATAAACTGCAACTCCTAATTTCTCATTCTTTTTAAAAATAAACATATTCATATTGTCTGAATCTGTTTCGTATTTTTTTGCGTACATATCTACGCTTTTTCTTAAAAAAGGTGAAGCCATAAACTCAAACCCTAATAAATCTACACGAACATCCATAATTTCTTTAAATGTTACATTTTGTTTGGGATTCCAACCTTTACAAATTGTGTAGTTTACTTTTTCATCTCCTTCGGCTTTGACAAGTATCTGCGTTTCTTCTTCTGTAACTTCGTTAATACGACTATATTTCCCAATACCCGTATTCATTATTTTTTGCGTCTTTTCAAATATCATATTTTTTATTTATCTTCTTGATGGTTTAAATGTAATTTCTCTAAATCCAGTTTTTTTAGCGACTGAACACGCTTTTTTGAATCCAGCTTCACTAACAAAATATCTTCTTGATGATGATATTCTCATACCTTTTAATCCAAAATCTTTTTGTGCTGATATTTTGTATGGTTTACCTTGATTCCAAAAAAATCTCCATCCACCATTTACAAACTCTAATGGGCAACCTTGTGGTGGTTTGGGTGGCTTTTTGGTGTCAGATATATTTGTATCATCATTTGAGTTAAGTGATGCAGTATAAAGTTTGCACACTTTTTCAAATTCAGACCTATTAATTTCAATACTCATAACTATATTCCTAATTCTTCATTAACAAAACCACTAAATCTTACATTTCTTACATCTCTGACATCTCTAACATCTCTTGGGTTTATTGTTTCTCTACCTCTTGGGTCGCCAAGCATTGGAGTTTTTGTGGTTCTACGATTTTGAACATCTACGCTATATTGGAATCCACCATAAGTGAAAGTTCTTTTACAACTTGCTGGTAAAGATTTATACCAAGCATCCCATTCAGCGTTTGCTTTTCTAATTCGTTCAGCTTCAGCCCTTTTTCGAGCTTCCTCTTGTTGTCGTCTGCGTTCTTCTTCTTCTCTACGCTTACGTTCTTCCTCTTGTCGTCTGCGTTCATCATCTTGCTTTTGTTTATCTAATGCAAGTTTTTGATTACACGCTTTAAGATATTCTTCTTTTGAAATTACAGTTGCCATAGTTACTAATTTATAAATTTAATGATATTATTGTTTTTGAAATTTATTATCCTTGATAAAATATTTTTTTCCATTTAATTCAAATCCGTTAATACACTCTTTTGGTATTCCCGAAGTATCTAATTTAGTTTCTGTAACTGTGGTTGTTCCAGTAGTAGTGCCAGTATCAGTAGCATCACCAGTAGTTGTATCGCTATTATCTGTTGTGTCTGTTGAATCGGTAATTGCGGGTTGAGAAACTGGTTGTTTTTTCTTCGATTTACTCCATAAGAAATAAAGCAAAACTGCAATTCCTACCCCAACTATTATTTTTTGATTCTTTTTCATATTACAAAGTTAAATTTTATTTTCCAAAATAAATTATATTTTTATACCTAATTTGTCCAAAAACCCCGTAACATCTGAAAGAGTTTTTGATATTCCTATATCTTTACCTAAATTCTCTGTAAGCAAAACATCTTTTTTATTAAAAATAATTTTCTTTTTGATTTTAGAAATTTGAATATTCATATCTCCCACAATGTCTATATACATTGGTTTTTGAAGAAGTAAATTAATTCCAAAATCATCCAGTACACCTTTAAGTTTGTCAAATTCTAAATCAACAACAACTGGAACATCAAACCAAGAATCTGCATTTACAGTAAACGGAGTTGAGGTTTTAGCATTTCCGATTTTAACATTCTCGTAAACAATATTTAAATCATAATTTTTTACAATAAGTTCAAAAATAGATTTGTTAAGTATTGAAATTTTTAAATTTAATTTTACTCTTTTTTTGTCAATGTATAATAAATTGACACTTTTGACTTTGAAATCCCAATCTAAAGCCAAACTATATTGCTTATTGAAATACCTAACTAAAGCATATCCAATACCTCCAATACCAATATAAAAGAGTATTTTCTTCATTACTTAATCATTGAATATATTACAAGACCAACTGCACCAAAAACTAAATACGAATTAGGGATGCTCTTAATAAGTCTTTCCCTTTCATCTAATTTTTGTCCTTGTTCTTTTATTTCTTCAACACCTTCTTTTGCTTCATCGATAACGAATTGCCCCGTACCTTTTACAACATCAAAAATGTCATAAGCACCCTCTTTTACTGTATCTAAAATATCAGTACCAATTTGCTTAACTTCTTGAACCTCTGTATAGGTTTTTCCGTTTCCATCAGCGTTTGAGTGTGATTCGCATCCACAAGCATTACTAAAATTACCACAATTACAAGCCATTTTATTTATATTTTTTAATTACTAAAATTGTTAATATCACTAATATACCACCACCAAAAACAAGTGCTTGTTTTGGAAGATTTTTTATTCTCGATTGTTTTTCAACATTTATCATTCTATCTTTTTGGTCATCTAAAACCTCATCTAATTCATCTCTCCAGTTTGGGGGTAATTGACCAAAATATACATCATACTTCCCACCATTAGCTTTACTCCAAGCTGGGTTATTGTTAGGATTAGTAAAACCAATATCTTCAATTAAATTTGTCATACTTTTCTCAATATTAAAACAGTACCTATAATTAAAACAACCCCTCCAACTGCAATTATTACAGTTCTTTGGTTTTCTACATTCTTTTCAACTCTTTTAGCAACCTCATCTGCTTCTTTATTGATTCTGATTTTATCTTCATTCGCTTTTGCATTGTCTAAAATAGCATCACAAAACCTTCGGTTATATACATTATTATACTCATTATAAATTTCAGTATAAACCTTTTTTTGTCTTTCATCTACTCTATATCCATCCCTTCTTGCACTATCTTTAATCTTGCCTTCTCTTAACAGTCTTAATGTTTTTACATCAGCACCCAAAGATTTACATTTTGTTAGCTTCACAGTTGGATTAACTTTTCTCCAAGATTCCAAACTATAAGATATTTCGGGGAACTCTTGACGTTTTTTAGCGAGTTCTTTTTTATACCTATCTCTTTCACAAGAACTACTACTTTTCCAACAAACACCAAATAATCCCATAACTACTTAATAAATATTGCCAAAGCGATTAATAATACAACACCTCCACCAACGAGATAAGTTGCTCTTTTTTTATTTAGTTCACCTAAAATTCTTTTTTCATCTTCCTCAAATCTATCAGTAACCGCATCAACAGTTCCGTAAACTTCTAAATCAGCTAATTTTACTTCACAATCTAATTTAGCAAACTGAATTTCTTTACCTTGTAATACATCTTGTACTGTTTTAGCATTTCCCCACATTTCACCTCTATTTACAAGGTCTTGCTTATCTCTCAAATCACTTATCTGTGCATCAAGCACACGACAATCATAAGTCATTGGATAATGATTTATATTAAAATAAGGTTTCGATATGCCTCTACGATTACTCACTATATTGTCAAATTGCTAAATGTTGTTACGTTACCACTAAATTCTTTCCAACTTTTACTTGCTAATGCTTTTGCTTCGGTTTCATTCCACCCTTCTTCTGTTGCATTTGATAAAATATCATTAAAGTTGCTTTCAGAAACAGAGCATCCACCAAGCCAATCACACGATTTATTCCATTTGTAAAACGGAAGTCCACCAAATTCAGTAATAGCTGATTGAGTTTTTTGTCCGTATTTACCATCTACATCAAGCGATGCACCTAATTTGTTTAAAGCTGATTGAAGTAATGTTACCTTATATCCATAAGACCCAAGTTTAAGATTAAAACTATCGTTTGATGGTTTTGCCCCTTGCGAACTTTGTTGTCCACTTCCTACACTACCACCAGTTTCAGTTGTATCAACATTGATTTCATTTTGAGTTGCAAGTTTTTTGTTTCGGTATGCCATAATAATTTTAAAAGTAAAATAAGACAATGTTAGCCCTACAACACTTCCACCAATTATGTATAATGTTTTTTGATTCATAGCTTATATATAAATTACATCGGGTTTGAATGAAATTATTTGGGTTATTTTGCTTAACCACCTTTTGTTTAATTCTGATTGTAAATCATTTTTTAAAATACTTTTATATTTAGCGTTGTAAAATGAATTTACTTGTGCCACCTCAATTTTAGAGTTTATAGAATTGAAAACAGAAATGATTTGTTCTTCATCTGTACCAGCACCACTCATAGCATCATTTAATTCTTCTGCTTTTTCTTTTACTACGGATTGTTGTAACTCAATGAAAGGTTTATTTTGACTTTGAACAGAAATTAAAAATGTTGGATTCCAAACTTTAAGTTCATTAAAGTTGATACTATTACCGCCTATTCTTTTAAGTATTTCGTCATAAAATATAGATTTCGACCATCTGTTATAAATAATATAACTGATTGTCAAAAGTGAAATACCACCATATAAAATTATTTTATTTTTCCTTGTCATATTTTATTTTTTTGGTATAGCTTCTGATTTTCCTTTTGTAGCTATTGCAGTTCCTACTTTTATAGCTTTTTCGGGGTCTTTAGCAAGATTATAAACGAATAAAGCAATACCACCTATTACAATTACACCTAAAGCATATCCAATATATTTTCCAACTACTAAACTATCGCCAATCCAATTACCTACATCAAATACTTTATCTTTTAATTCACCAGTAAAACCACCGCTTATTTCAAGTTTGCCTTTATCTTTTAAATGCTCTCTTAAATCTCGTGTGTTAGCATCAGAGTTCTTTCCATTTTGAGCATCCCAATTAGCTGAAAATAAAGCATTAGCTTTTTTCCTACCGAATTGTTTTCTTAAAGCATCGTACCAAGCAATCCAAACTACATCAGATTCAGTTCTTTTAGGTATCTTTCTAATTAATTCTTTTGACATATTAATACATTACAAATTTTTTGTTCTCAAAATCTTGAATAAATCGATGAATTACATCGTATCTTTCTTTGTTCTGTTGAGTTGGTGAACCTTCAAAGACTTGCAAAAATGCTTCATAACCTTCTATTCGTGGATACCCCAGTCCTAAATAGATTAAAAGACCATTCAAGTCAGCTTCGGTTTCATCATCAATATTTTCATTCAAATAAAAATGTGCAAATTCGTGTAATAGAATTGCCATTCTCATTGGAACAGTATATTTGTCAAATTGTTTTTTTGAAACTTGAATCCTTCCGTTTGACTTACTTATCCTTGCGGGAGTTTTCAATTCGTTTCCATTTTGACCTACTATGGTTGGTAAATACTCAATTTTATAATTACACGCTTGGCTTACATAATTATTTGGTTCTAAATATGAAGCATTAAATGAGAATTTTTGAGCAAAATCAACAAAACTCATTACGCTATAACTATTTATATCTACTTCATCCATTCTTTTTTCCAAACCAAACTTTTCTATATTGATTATTTTGATTTGGTTATTGTTTTGCCCCGTTTCATCACAAAAAACACTTACATTCAAGGTTTTTGGTGTTAAAGGCAATCGTGCATAAAACTTAAAACTGTGATTTACTGTTTTATATCTATTAGTAAAACAAGTCAAAGGTTGCTCTGCATCTGTTATTTTCAGACGAACTTTAGTGGGTCTTGCACAAACAACACTAATACCAAGTGTCATTTGCTCATATCTACTATTAACTCTTAAATTCATTTTCTCTTTTTATAAATAGAGTATCCAACCGCACCTAAAACAATTAAAGTTGAAACAATTAAAACTGTTTTACTTAATCCTAAAAATTTATCTTTTTCAGAATTAACAAAGTTTACCTCGTTACCATTCAACTTTTCTTGCAATTCATCACTTATTTTATCAGTAACTCCCTTTTGAGGAATTACAACTCCTTTAGCTTTTTCTCTTTCAATCCATTCTTTAAAAGAAAGTGTGCTACCACTTTGCTTATACATTTGATTTGCGTTTGTCATAATTTATTTCTTGCTTCTCATTATTAAAATCGTTGCCCCTACCAAAACAACTGCACCTATACTAACAATTAAGTATGGAAATTTCTTTTTCTCCTTTGGTGTGTTTGGTTCGGGCTTATCTGTGTCTGTAATTGTATTTTGTTCGTTTATAATTTGTTCTTCAATTTTGCTTTCTTCTTTTCCTTGAACATAAGAATAAAAGTTGCTTAAACTCGCACCTCCATCTTGTCTAAATTCATTCCAAAGCTGATTTATTCTTTCATCAGAAAGTCCAAAATCTTGTACTAATTTATCATAGGTTTGTGTGTATCTCCTAAAAGCTATTGCAACCAAACCTTTGCTTGACCTTCCTTGTTGTGCCAGTTCTACAATGTTTCTTGCACCAACAAGTTTACTATTTCTACCAGCTACTAATCGAGCAGAAGCACCAGCTAAATTGCTATAACCACCAACTTCATAGAAGTCAGCAAACATATCGTCATTTGGGCTTATTGTATTCATTATTTTCTTCGTATTAAAATTATTGCACCTACAACAACTACTAAACCGATAGCACCATAAAGCAAGTAATTACTTTTTTTAGGAGTATCAAAAGCAGAATCGGGTACATTTGTTGAACCACTTGTAGTAGTTGAACCACTTGTAGTAGTTGAACCACCACTTACTCCACCAGTAGGGTTATCTACGCTTGGTGGAAATAAATTAGAATCGCTGATTTGTTTTTGTCTTTCTTCCTCTTTTAATCTTGCAAGTAGTTCGGCTTCTTCTCTTGCTTGTGCTTCAGCTATTAATCTTTGGTCTGCAATAAAACTATCAAATTGTTCAAGTGTGCCACCACCTCTTAACTTAAATTTTTCATAGAAGTTATTTACTTGTGGTAGAGTTAGACCTTGCTCTGCATATTTATCTACAATGGCTTTTCTATCACGATAAACTTTTGAACTACTTATTCCTAATTTGAATCTCAAATTTCTACCAAAGATATTAGGGATGTAAAATGGGTATTGTTTTGTGGGCGAACTGTAACCTCTACCTTTTGCAAAATTTGAATATTCAGAGTTTGGATAAACTTTTTTACTGGTGTTCCATTCACCTACGGATGTTCCTATTGTTGTACTCATTATTTTACAGTTAAATTTTGTGATTTTATTGATTCATCAATATCATCTGATAAAGTCTTTTGACTTGCCATATCAGTCATATAATACATATAGGATATAGCACCTACACCAACTACAATTATTGCATAATATATAAGATTACCCTTCATATTTTATTTTGCTTTATAAATTACCATACCCGTTTTGGTTTTGGCTTTTTTATAAGTTTTACCATTGTAATTAAAACTACTTGCACCGCTTTTACGGGCTTTTTGTAGTGCTTTCATATATGCGTTCATCTTCTTTGCCATATCTTCTTATTTTAATCGTTTTTGTTTATTGCTTTATCAATAACAAATCCTAATCCTCCCAATAATATTGTACTTGATGCAAAGATTAAAAATCCTTTTCTGTAAGAAGGATTAACTATAAATCCGTATGCGGTTGAACCTAATGATGCTACACCAATTCCAATTTTATAGAAAGTCATTTTATTTGCCATATCTTCTTATTTTAATTTATTTACCCCTACGTTTTCTTCCGTATGAAGCAACTTTTTTACCTTTTCTTTTGTAGCTACTTACCTTTTGACAAGTTGCAGACCCAGTTCTTTTTTTTGCTTTTTTCTTTGCCATAATTTAAAATTTATATATCATCAATGTTTTGTTGGATAGTTTCTTTATCCCACAATTTTTTCTCTTTAATTATTTCCCAAACAATAACTCCAAATAAAGAAGCTACAACACCTATAACAAGGTTTCTTGTATCTTGTGGATGCTTGTAAAAACTCATTTTTTTCTCGTTTTATATAATACTATTGCCACTCCTAATACTGCAAAAATTCCAGCTATTGTATAAATCTTTCTTTTTTCAGCTTCTTGCATAGCTTTATCATTAGCTAATTCTTGTTGCTTTTTTTGGGCTTCCAACTCCCTTTTTTGTTTTGCTTTTTCTCTTAATCTTTTGAACATAAAGCTACTTTGAAAAATTACCAATTAAAATAGCTGAAACAGTACCACCTATCAATAAACCAACAAAGCCAGTTGTGTATATGTTTTTATCTTTAAAATAACCATACATAACACCACCGACTAAACCAGTAAAAGCACCTTGAACAGTACCTTTCGTTTTATTTAGCAACCTCTTTTTGTGGTCGCCATTAATAAGTTTTTTGTTATTTTCTATGATTTCTGTACCATTCATCATTTAGAGTATTTAGTTATGATGATAGCACCAAGTCCGACAAAAGCGAAAACTAATAGATAATACTTAAAGTCTTTTGTTTTAAATCTATTTTTTTCTTCTTCTGCTCGTTCTCGTAATTCATCATCAAATGTTACACCTTCAAACAAACTTTACTTTTTTCGAGTTGCAAAATAAATCGTTGTACCAATCGCACCTAAAAGAACGATACCACCTACAATATAAAGAACAGTATTGCCACCGCCTTCTTGACCTTGTTTGTCAAGATAAGCCATTTTTTGTTGGAATTGTTTATCAGATAATTCACCAGCTTTGACCAATGCTTCTAACTCTAATCTTTTGATTTCAAGGTCTGTACGGGCTTTTGCTCTTGCGATTTTATCTGCTTCACCAGTTTTCCATATATCAATACCCTTATTAATTATACCACTAATACCACCTAATTCATCAATAGCATTTCCAACATCACTACCATCTTCTTTTTTGCCAAAAGTTCTTTTCCACCAAGAATCTTGTCCACTAACATTTGAAAAGTTTGCTTCACCACCTTGTGTAGAAATTGGAGTAAATCCACCACTTTGAGTTTCCATTGGGTCAAAACCACTTGCATTTGCAAAATTATCTTGCATAAGGTTTGTACCAGCTTGTGAACTCATAGCATCAAAACCTCCACCATCTTGTGTACTCATTGGGTCAAAACCACCATCGGCTCTGTTATATGTAAAGTTGGCTTGTGATTCATATCTTGAATTAGCCCAAGAAGAAAAAGCGTTTCTAAAGTTTTCTGATTGCATACCTTGAAAAATTGCTTGTACAAGTGATTCAGAAGATGCAGAAGAACTTGCGTTTATCCCTTGACTTCTTAAAAAAGCCACAACTCCGCTTTTATCATTTACCACAATCAAAGCAATTAGCTTACTAAAATTTTCACTACTTACTGCCATTATTTATCGTTTTTAAAAATTATTGCTACCGCTAATACTAAAGCGGAAGCGAATATAATTGTGTTTGTATTTGTTGCTAATGCTTTCGCATCAGTTTCTTTTCCACTTGCGTTTAAATACGCTTCAAATGGTGCAAAAGAAGAATATGTTGATTTACACCCACCGCAACCACAGTCTTTGGACTTTTTCTCTTTGGTTTTAGTACCAAAATAATCGACAAGAATATCTTTATCGGGGTGTAATTCCATAAGTGGTTTCAAAGCCACTTCTCCCTCATTATTTACCAACATTTTTAAATTGTTGCTCATTGAACGAGGATTTGTTATTGTATAGCCAAATGATTCACAAAGTTGTTTTGCTTCGTGAGGATTATTGTTTGCTATATAATCATAAACTGTTGTCATAATATTTTCGATTTAATTAAAAAAAGGGGAGAAGCATTAAGCCACACCCCTTCTTTAAAGTTTCCGTGTAGCAATCTACACAAACATCATATTACCCTTGCAATTTGATTGTTTGGGCTTTTACAATGCCGGGATTTCCAAACGCTTCTGATACTGGGCGACCAGACAATCCTCTTGCGAGGTTGATGTTATCAGATGGGTAGAAGTATAGTTTCAATGTAGCATTTGCTAAAACAGAAGAAATCTTAATTTTAGTAAATCCATCGATTCTATATCCATAACGCATTGCGATGATATTAGATTGTTGCTGATACGGGTCGATTGTAGGCACAAGTGTTTTTTGTGCTTCGTTTCCGTTAGCATCTCTTGTGTTTACCGCAAGAGTTTCTAAAACTTGATTAGCAGTAGCTGACTGTAAATAAGTCAATCCTACGCTATATGGGTTTTGCATAAATTGGTAAAGCATTTCACGATAGTTTACACCGCTAATACCACTTGCAATAGTAATTGAACCAATTACTAAATCTCCACCAGCAGTAAACCCAGCATTGTTAATAAACTCATAAGACCCAAGAACTGCAAAGTTGTTCACCGCTGAACCACTTGTTGAAGTTACTGTGATAATATAAGGTTGTGATGTAGGTGCAGAAACACCGCCACCATTAGCACCGAAAAATTGGTCTTCTACGAAGTTGGCATCATCTACGAATGTGCCATTCATATTAGAAAATTTTTCATTGGCATTTGCTCTTGCATCTGCCAAGTATTTACGAATATTTGCCATTTTTCAAAATATTAAAAAGTTAAAAATTAAATTAATGTGTCAAGATTATTCAGCAGAGGGTGAAGCTACTCCACGCTTTGCCAACATCTCTTGAACTTTGAAAGCGACTAATACTCCCGCAGTTACTGTAAGAACTTTTCCTACGACTGTTACAAGTTTTTTTGTATCCATTTCAGAATGAATTAAAGGTTAAACATATTACTAAATGGCAATTACAGAATTGCATAAGGCAAATATATTATTTCGTAGGATAATTTTTATTACCTACAACAATATATGTTTACAAGATTAAAGTTGTAATTAGTGTTTAACTGCAATAATTCTTCACAATTCTATCCCTAACGAATTGAACTGCTGATGCTTGGGTAAATTTTTTCTTACCCTTTAAATCTCTTTGTTGTAGCATAGGCGAGATTATTTTCCTATAATATTTTTCTATATAGTCATCAATAGCTTGTTCAAGTAGTTTCTTATCAAAATCACCCAATATCTTTTCAGCATCTACATCAACAAACAAAAAGAACCTTTCATTTCCATTGTAGTATTGAGTGTTTATCATTATTTCAGCTATTTTTAGATACTCAAACTTATCTTCAAACTTTTTTATGTGTCTATCAACACTATCAGTATTTTTATGAAAACGTACCCAGTTTAAGTTTTGCCATATCTTTGAAGTTACTCTACCTATTGATTGAAAGTGCATAATAATATCTGTATCAGTATGTCGATTAGTACAAATTGCACCAACAAGGTCATTTGGCAAATGGTCTGAAATGTATCTATTTATATCTTCAATTAGTAAAAGACCACCTCTATAATCATTAAGAATTTGAAACAAGCAACCTTGAATTTCTTTTAAGGTCATTCTCATTCCATCATCATTAAATGGTCTGATTCTTCTTGCTTCAATAGTTGGGTGTGCAGAAAATTTTATTACATCTCTTAAACGTAATCCTTTAATATCAGTATATTCATCATTAACATCTAATATAAGTGCTTTTCTTGGCTTTACACCTTTGGATGGATTCCCCTTTACATAACTCCTAATCATTTGATTTGTTATGTAAGTTTTTCCTACTCCTTTTTTACCAACTGCAACTCCTAATTTTGGTTCTCTCATACTATTACTTTTTTACTAATATAGTAGCCATAAAGTCTAACTTTTGTGCTACTATAATCACTAAAAGTTATTATTTGTTTTTTCTTGGTCGCCCTCTTTTTCTCTTTTTGGGCTTTTCAACTTCTTCAACTGGTGTTATATCAATTACATCTGTATCAGTTTGTTTTGATAGTTTGTCCAGTTCTTTAAGAATATCGGGGTCGCCAAATGTAGGCATACCTTCTGCTTGTTGAGTGTTTTCAAATTTTGAATCCTTTTTTGCACCCATCATATCACTAACCATACTTTCTGCGGTAAATTCTTCGGGTTCTTGGAAAACCTCATCAACCCTTGTAATTGTTTTTGGTTCTGATGGTGTTTCCGTTTCAGCTTGTGCTGGTGCTGGACTTGATGCTGGTGCTGGACTTGATTTTTGTTTTGGTACACTTACAGATTGTTCTTTCCACATATCAATCAACTTTTTGTTTTGTTTCGTTAATTGGTAAATCATTGCACCTTTTGTTACTATATCACTACCAAAAGCAAACATAAGATATTGCTCATCAGTCATTGCAAGACCCTTCTTTTGGAAAACCCGAATCATAGGTGGTCTTACTTTCTGTACAAAATCATCTTCTAATTTAATAGCATCATCAAGTTGATTATTGTATTCTTGAACATATTGCATCAAACCTAAAGTGTTACCTTGCTCATCAATAGGAACTTCAAGAGATGGGCTTATTTCCCCATTCTCCATAGCTTCTGCAATTTTTTCTTCTTTTATTTTTGTTACCCTATTTGCAATTAGGTGTGCTTTTCCATAAACATCTAAAACAGTATCAACCATTTGTTCGGTTGCATACGCTTGTTCTTTTTTATCTAAATTATCAATAGCTGGATTGAAACTGTTTGGTTCTTGTTCCTCACTATTAAAATCATCGAAATTTGGTGCAGAAAAAGTAGGTTCTTCTAATTCTGCTTCTAAATTAGATGAATCAATATTTGGTGTTGTATATGCTCTTTCTTTTACTGGCTCATCTAAAGGACTGTAACCACTATAAAAGTCTTGGTTGTTTTCAACAGACACATCTTGTTGTACTTCCTCGTTATTTTTTTGATTGCTCATAGTGTTTCTTATATAATTTTAATTGATGTTTAATACTTTCTAATTTTTCTATTCTTTGCATATCAAGAGGGTGATTTTCATCATAGTTTTCAACCTCTGATTTGTATCTTGATAAATTTGTGTTGTTTTTATTTAATACAAAAGAAACCTCTTTTAATAAGAAGTTAAATTCATTCATAAGTATTAAAGTGATTATTCCGAGTGCGTGTGTTTTATCGTTCATTCTTTGTGAACCATAAAGCAACTCTTTTACTGTAAGGTCAAATTCTTTTGCAACAATCTTAATTACAACCTTTGCAATTTCATTTTGATAAGTAAGTTCGTTATCTTCTCGTAACTCAATAAGCATTTTAATAAAACCCCTTTCGCCTACTGCGTTTATGGTTTTTTGTATTTCTTCAAAAACAAGCGAAATCCCTTTATTAATTTTATTGTGTGCCTTACTCATTATATTACAAAGTTAATTTATTATTTTGAAAAATAAAATTTATCGCTTCAATATTATTGCACCTTCTCTACCCCATACTTTTTTCATATTGTGATAAGTGTGAACGTGAGAATCTTCTATTAGAAGTGCGTCTTTAAATCCTTTTATTAAATTATCTAAATCGGGTCTTGACTTGTGAGGTTGCCCTTCCATTTTTTTCTTTTTTCTTTCAGACCAGCTTTTTGGCATCGGTAAAACAAATTGTACATCTAAATCATCTTTAGGTTGCCATCTGCATAAGAAACAAAGCAACTTTAAATCGTCTTTATATTTCCAATACTTTTGTACTACGGGTCTTTTTTTCCATTTATCACTTTGTGTCATTCTTGGTTTAGCGACTGGAATTATATTTAAAGTGATGTGAGGAAGAACTTTTTGACCATCTGCGGTCAGTTGTTCTTCTTTTTCTTTTTTTGTGTTTATGTCTATTACTTTAGTTTCTTCGTTGCTCATATTTTATATTTTTGAGAAAATGATTTTAGTTTTAAAATTTCTTGACCAATGATAAAAGAAGCATCATTGTCGCTTGGAAAATGAAGCCCTAAATGAACCCTACTATAAGCAACATCATCTACCATTCTTTTACAAAAATTATATGTTTGTGGATATTTATTTCCTACAACATTTAAAATACAATATGCTTGTAGTGTATGACCACTTGGATATGAGGGGCTATGACCAGTAAAAGTTTCAAAAGGAAAAAGTTGAATTTTGTAATATTCACCTAATTGATAGGGTCTTGGTCTTTGGTATTTTTGTTTTAGCTTAACTATTGTTGGAGTAATGTCGTCATTTATATCAAAAGCTAACTTTTCAATATCTATCCCCTTTTCCATAAATACAGAAGTAATTGTTTGTAGTAAACTTCTATCGTACTTTTTAAATCTTCTAAAATGTTCTTCGTTTTCTTTTTCGGTTATATTGCTTATCGCTTCTGTTATAGCATTTAACTCGTCTTTGACTGTTTCTGATGCGTTTAGTGGAGGATTAAGTGAATCTCCATAGTTTTCGTCTAAAACAGTTAAAACCTCATCGCCAATACATTTTTCTTGTATTTTCTTAACGTAGCTTTGGTCTATATTTCCGTAAGTAATTTTATTAAGCCAATTTTCCATATCTCACTCTGTTTCCAGTAGTCTTATTTAGTTTTTGTTTTAAAGCATCAATATCTTGCTTCATTTGTTTGAGTTGAAATTCACCTCTTTTTAAACTTTCAACTTTTTTTCTATAATAGTGTATTGAGTAAATTAAAGATGCGGTTGTAAGCCCTAACATCATTATTGCTAACCACCCTAATTTTTTAGAACCATCATAAGTTGCACCTCCAGTTTCCATTGTTTGTTGTTGTTGTACTGGTTGTGCTTCTGTTGTTGGTGTACTTTCACCTACATTGTTTTGAGTTACATTTTCTTCCATTATCTTGTTTTTTTAATTATGACAATGATTGTGCCTATCGTAACTAATCCTAAAACTGATAATAAAAATGCTGGTGATTTAAAAAAGCCCCCTTTTTTCTTTTGTTTAGGTTTTGGCTTTGTGCCTAAATTACCTTTTAGAAAATCAGTAACAGAAAATCCACTACCTTTTTCATCTTTAGTACTTTTATTACCAACTACTACTTCATCTAATTGTTCAACATCTTCTTGTAAAAATATTTTTGCGTTTTGTAGTTCTTTTGCTTTTTTATAAATAGTTTTTAAGCCGAGATACCTAATTTCAAATTCATCATTTAACTTTATCTCATCGTTTTCAATCTTAAATTTACCCTCTTGATTACTTGTCGTAGCAAGATTGGTTCTTTTACCACCCCTTAATAAAACTATTGTAGCCCCATCTAAAGCACCATAACTATCTGTTAAAGTTCCACTTACTTTCATTTAGCTATCTTTTTTAAAGTATGATAATTAACTAATGCACCTAAACTAAAAGAAATCATCGCAAGTATTAAAAATGTTCTATAAAGGTTAGGGTGAACACCATTTGCAGTTTTGTTATCTTCTTCTTCCTTCTCTGTTAATAATAATCTGCTCATAATAACTTTTTTACTTTTTCAACCAAAATACCATTCAAAATAGAAAATGTACCAACCACTAATAAATTTTTAATTGTTGTTTCAAATGTTGGTAGATAAAGTTTAAACTCATCTTTTCCTTCATTTTTTGCAACTAAATAGTGTGCGTATGCTTCTGTTGAAAACAACGCAAATGTTACAAGTGCTACAACTTTTCTATCACTCATCATAGTTCAAATCCAAGATTCAATACTATCAATCTTAATCCGCATTTTTTATCATTATGTACAATGTATGCAACATCAAGAACAGTTACTTTCCACAGTCTTACACAAATAGACCATTTGTTTTTTTTGGCTGGACTTCCCCAGCTATTAATTAAATTAATTTGTCTAATTTTCATATTACCATAATAATTTATCGGCATAATAGCCATTAGAATTTCTTACATTTCTATCTTTACTGTGTCTTATTTTATATAGTTTTCTTCTTTCTTTTGCAGTACCCTTCGGCACTTTGCCTTTTCTTTCAAGAGCCATATAAGTAGGATAATCTTTATATCCTATTGCCCCTATACTTGCTACTTTCTCACCTTTTTTAAAAACATCAATTTTTTTACCTTTAGTTTTACTCGGCTTTACTGTAACACCTAATTTTCGTGCTTGACTTTTTGTATATGATGAAATTGTATAAGCCATATTAAAAACTTGGTTGCCAATCTTTAAGTCCTTTAAAACTGTCTAAATTGTTTGGGTCGTACTCAATTCCAAAATTGAATTTAGAACCATCCAATATTAATTTTCCGTTTTCATCATATTGAAAAAGGGGTGCAAACATCATTTTTTTTAACAATTCAGATTCAGAATAATTTTCGGGGTTTCTTGTGCCTAATTTCCTTTCAAGTCCATCTCTAACTTTTTTCTCAAATTCTGCTCTCTCTCTTTCCTTTTCTGCGAAAACATCATCCGCACTTATTGTATTTAATTCTAAATACTTTGCGTGAAATTCGGGAAGGAATCTTTTAATTAAATAATATCCTCCTATAAGAAAACCACCAGCTATAACAATTTTTTTTATCACAATATTTTTTTATAAACTTCTTTTGTACGCTTCTAATATACTGTGTCTTGCATAACCACCATAAGAGCCAAATCTTGTGAAATCTTGTTTTTGTAATTCTTCTCTCTTTTTTTCAATTTTAGTTTCTCGTTCTTTTTTAGCTTTTTCAAAAACTTCATTAGCAGATAGTTGTGAATCAAGTTCAAGTTTTTCAGCTTTATAAGTATTCTTTGGTAAAATCCTTTTTATCAAAAAGTACCCACCACCTAAAAATAAACCAGCAATTACAATTTTCTTTATCATCTTGTAGGTCTGTAACCGAAATACATCAAATTATGCAGACCAGTCATTGTAATTTTATTTTGTAATTCCATTTGCTTTTTTTCGCTTTCTCTTTTTTCTTTTTCAAAAACATCATCAGCAGATTTTTTAGAATCAAGTTCAAGTTTTTCAGCTTTAAAAGTATTCTTTGGTAAAATCTTTTTTATCAAATAGTACCCACCACCTAAAAATAAACCAGCAATTACAATTTTTTTTATCACTATCTGTTTCGCATAATATTAACCGCACCAAGAGTAGCGACTAATATAACACCCCCAATTAGTAAAGCACCTAATCCACCATTTGATTTTTCTTTTACTGGTTCAGCTTCTACCGATTCGGGTTGTTTTTCTGTCGCTTCTTTTTGTTCAGTTTTTGGTTTAACTTCATCTCTTACTTCCGACTTTGGCGTGTTTTCACTTCCGACTTTGGAAGTTTCTTGTTCTTGTTTTTCTTTTTGTTCTGCTTCCTTTTGCATTTTTTCTTTGTGTTTTTTAGAAAAAGATTTTAATTGCTCAACTGCATCTTGATAGTATTCAGTTAAATAATCATTAATTTCTTCTAATTTAGCTTTGTTTTCTTCGTTGTCATCTTCTTCTACTTCTTTTGTAGCTAAAGCAACCTTTTCTTGTAAATCCTTTACAGTATTTACTCTTTGGCTTAAAATTCTTGGTAATTTGACTTCTTGTAGTTCTAAATCATTAATTGTGTCTTGAATATTCATAGTATAAAAATTAAATTATTACAAACTTACATAAATTTTATTTTATAAAATAATATTATGCCTTAATTTATGCTTTTGCTTGTATTACAATCCATTGTGTTCCATCAGACCACACTTGAATACCATTAAATGCTTTGCTAATAACATAATTAGCGTTTCCATCTATTGTTTCTCCACCTTGTGGTGTTACTAAAATTCTTGTACTTGCACTAACTGTTTGGTCATTTACTATTCTAATTATTCGATATGGGTTTTGTGTAGCAAGAGGAATGTATAGTGTAAAATCACCCGAACCACCCACAAAAGTAATTTCTATTATATCACTATTATCAGAAAAATAAATATTATCTCCCGAACTTGCAGTTATCTTAAAAGGTATATCTGTTGAATCATAGCCAAAACCTTGTGGGTAAAACTTTTGAATTTTACCATTTATATCTTTTGTATAATAACTTCCACTTATAGGGTCTTTATACAAAGCTAAAGCGTTTCCTTTTGGAGAAACTACATTTTGTGGTTTTGTAACTGTTACACTCATTTTATTTCTTTAGTATTAGATATGTTGCCAATCCACCACCAGCTAAAATCAAAAGCCACATATAATCTTTTTTCTCTGTTACCTTTGGTTCGGCAGTTGGTTTTGGTTTTGGTTTTGGTGTTGGTTTTGGACTTGGTTTTGGTTTAGCTTTACTTCCACCATAACTTCCATAAGCTGATTTACCACTTGCATATAATTCGTGAATATCCGTTGTTGATATTTTGTTTGTCAGTTTACGCAATTCTTTATTAGATAAATCATATCCCCTTTTTGCATACTTTTTAATTCTTTTAACTGCACCAATAGGATTAACCAAACTATTAACTTGAAGTTTTTTGTTTTTCAACGCATAAATAAATCTATCGTCAAATGATACTCCGTTTCTATCAACTGTACCGCAACAAACTGTGTAATCAAAGTTTGCAACTGTTTGTTCTTTAGTAGGATAAAAAGTTTTTACTAAATCAACCTCATAGTTAGGACATTTAAACTTCGTAGAGTTTTGTTCATCGTATTGCATAACTCCTTTAGATGAAAAATGCTCTACTGCTTTATCAAAACTTTCTTGGTTAGGAAAATAAATATCTATATCACCATTAATTTTTCCTTTTGTAAATGCATCTGCAACCGAACCACCAGCTATCCAAAACTCAATATCTTTTGGCATATCATTTATGATAAGTTTATCAAAATACTTTTTTACTTGTTTTGGGTGATTAAGTACAACAATTTTTTTGTTGTTCTTTTCATCTAAAAGGTATAGGTAGTAAAGCCCACCAACAATACCAGCATATAATAAAATCTGTTTCATAACTATTTATCTTTTTTCATCATTATTGTTGCTCTTTTAACTGCATCTTGCCATTTTTCACCATCCCTACGAATAGCTTTAGCAAGTGTCATAGGGGTTTTACGTTTTTTACGATTCCCCTTATCCATTGTTTTTACACGAGCATACTTTCTTTTACCACCTTTTTTTTCCATTGCTTCGGATTCATTTCTGCGGTCTTTATAGTTCTGCTCTTTAGTAGAACGCTTCCCTTTTGTATTACCTAATGATTCATCAAGTTTGTCATTGTAACCTTGTGTTTTACCACCTTTAGCATACATTTCTTTATTTAAAGTTTTAAATGCACTTTTGACTGATTTTTTTGAATACTTTGGAAAAGAATAACCATCATTTACAAAATCATATAACTCTTTTTCACTTTTGAATTTTTTACCATTTTTCATAAATTCTTCATAAGCGAAAAAATAAACATCGGAAGTATCAGAACTTGTCGCACCACCTTTAGCGTATTCTTTTTTTAACCTTGTTCGACCATCCTTATCGTAAAAATCTATAAACATACCATTTTTTGTATGATAAATAGCTAAAAATGAACCATCATCAAAAGTTATATCTACTTCATCTGGTTTTTTTGTAACAATGTCATTACCTATTTGAACACTTCTTACCTTTTTACCTTGTAAATCTTTTAATTTACCACCTTTAGCAAATTCTTCATCATAACCAAAATCTTCTAATATACTTTTTCTTTCATCTTCTTGCATATTTTCCCATTCTTCTCTTAACGCATCTAATTCTTGTTCTTGTTCATTTTCTGATAATTCAAATAAATCAACACCAAAAACCTTATCTATATCTGAAAAGGAAAGCAAACCGAATTTATTTATGGTATTGCTTGTTTTATTAATTCCACCTTTAGCGAAAACAACAACTGGTGAATCGTAATAATTTGCTGGAATAGAGTATCGTTTTTGTGATTTACTTCCAACTGTCTTTACAACTATACTACCATCACTTTTTTTATTTGTGATTTCATATTCGGGTTTTTTAATCAAAGGATTAGTTGGTTGGTATGTCAAAGTAAATTTATCGCCTACTTTTGCAACTTTCTCAAATTCATCAAAATCTCTGTAAATCAATCTACCACCTTTAGCCATACTATATTCAAATAGAAAATCTAAATCTTTTTTAGATTGATTTTTTTCTACTTCTATTGTATCTCCTTGCGGACTTATAATTGTATTATCTTGATTTTTAACATTTGCAAGAGTATATTTTTTTGCAGAAGCAAAAGTTTTAAAATATAGTGGGCTATCATAATTATCATTCACAACAACTTGGTAGTGTATTTCGGGGTCGTACATTTTAGAAGTAATCTCCCCACCTTTAGCGTACCCGTGTGATGTTGGATATGCTGGGTTATAAGTGTTAGCATAGTATTGATGCACCCCTTGTGGAAGTCCACCACCCATTGCAAAAAGTTCCATTTCATTCATTGCACCAGTTTCACCAACTAATCCAGCTTGACCAAATGGAGTTGGCAAAGTACCTCCAGCTTCATATACATCAAGTGCTTCATTTACATAGAAGTCTAATATGCCTTGTTCATCTTGTTCGACTTCGGGGAAAAATTCTGACTTTGGAAGTTGTTTTAAATGATACTTATCCCAATTCTTTTTAAGTTGATATATAAAGGATTCGGGTAAAAAGGTTATTTTCAAATCATCTAATTCATCTCTATTTTGACCCCCTCCTAATGCTTCAAATAAAAATGTTTCACCATCATCAGATAAAACTTCATCTGTTAGAGTAGAATTATCAAACCAATCATACCAATCAACATCATCAACAACTTCATCAATATCAATTAAATTGTTATTACGGACTACTTCAGCAAATTCTTCTTCACCAAAATTAAACCTATACCATTCAATCGAATCTTCTTGATTATTCATATCTTCGACAAACTCATCAATATAATCTTCTGCATCAAAATCATCCTTTTGTGCATCTTCTTCATCAACAATCCCTCTTTCAACAAGTTCTTCTGCTAATCTATTTGGATAACCATCAGCACTTTCACCAGCAATATCTTCTGCATAATTTCTGTTTGATTCTTCTTGGTAATCATCAAAAAATGATTCTGCACTATCATCTAAATAGTTAAGTACATTTATGTTACTTAACCCTTCATCCATTTCAAAATAATCCCTTATTCTATCTTTAGTGTATTCTTCTGCACTTGATTCAGAAACTTTCATTACTGTATCTCCAGTAATTGTAAAATCTTGACTTCCTCTATCTCCTACTTCAAGAAAATACAACTCATCTCTATCAGTAATACCAACAAATAGTTTTTTTATTGTTGCGGTTTTTTTTGAATCATCAATTTTTGTAAACTTACTTATATATGTCATCTTACTTATTTTTTAATTGTTGTCTATAAACTTTTGATGCAACTTTATCCCCTACTTCTTGGGCTTCTACTTTAGAGTATCTTTTTCCGTACTCTCTTTGATATTTCTTTGGTACTGCTTTTCCCTCATATCTTTTAGCCACCTTTTTAGACAAAGCATCAAATCCAATTTTACCACCTTTTTTGTATGATATTTTATTCTTTACTTTCTCTACTTTTAGATTAGTTTTTGGCACATCTTTAATGAATTGTAAATTAAAAGCATCTATGACACCTCCATTTTTCATTACTTTACTATCGCTTACATAATACAAATCACCTTCATACTCAAATCCAATAGCTTCTTGACCCCACTTTTTAGCCCATCGTCTAACTTTAGAAATCACACTTTTTTCATTTTTCTTCCAATCATTTGCTTTTGCGAATACAGATACTTTAACAATATCTTCTTCAATTATTTTTCCCGAAGTTGATTTATATCCACCATCTGTTTCAGTTTCAGTATAACCACCAAACTTATTAGCAACAAATCTTTCAACCTCATCAACTCTTTTATCTAATTCGGCTTTAGAAATAGTATCACCAACATTTGATGTTGAAGGCACATAAATCACAAAGTTTTTATCAAACTTAAACTCTTTACTTAATTCCCCACCTTTAGCGTAATTTTTATCAAAATATTTAGCAATAGCAACATTGGTATTAGGCAGTTTATTATCAGTATAAGTTTCAAAAATTTCCTTAGTGAATTTTTCATTATATCTAACTCTATTTTTTAGGAAATCTTTATCATTATTTTTAATAGCATTTATGAGTGGTTTATATGTATATACATAAGTGCGTTTGTAATTTTGTTCTTCTAAATAATTTTTGACATCATCTTCATTATATTTTAACGCATTTTTATCGCCTTTCCTTTGAAATGATTTTAATTCTTCGGTTTTGTTTTTTATTCTATCATCTAAACCAAAATAATTTTTTGCCCTATATTTTTTATATATTTTATCAAATAATTTATCATCTATTTCCCCACCTTTAGCGTAACCTAACTCTGATAATTCTCTACGAGTAAACAAATCATCAACCCTTTCATCAAACTGATTATACGCTTTTCTGAATTTCGCTTCTTTAGGATTCTTATTCTTATAAAGTTTAGTGCCTACTTCTCTTAAATGACCATCTGCTTTATCTAAATGACCTTTAACAGTACCACCTTTAGCCATTTTAAATGCTTTGTTTGATTTTGAAAACTCAACTAATTTTTTGTTTTCTTTGCTTGTTTTACCACCAAAATATGCAGATGAAACCAACGAAGGTTTAATAAAACCTCTATCTATTCCGACCATTAAATTTAAAAGATTGTCTTTTGAGAAATTGTTTCTTTCGATTATTTCTTCAATGGCATTTTTGCTCATTCCAGTTCTAAATCTCAATTCATCAATATAAGCAGAATCTATTTCCCCACCTTTAGCATATTCTTCATAAGGTTCATAGTAAAACTCCATTATTGATTTGTCTTTTAAAAAGTCTTGATTTTTGGGATAAGTTTCAAAATTTATTCTGTGAAAACCATCGTAATCAGTTTCATCTATCTCATATTCATAATTTGAGAGTTTGTGTTTTTTTATAAAAATTTCGGGTTTCATAGATGTATGAATAACTATATATTCATCAATCTCTCCACCTTTAGCGTATCCGTGTGGTGTTGGATATGCTGGGTTATATGTTTGAGCATAGTATTGGTGTACTCCTTGTGGTAATCCACCACCCATTGCAAAAAGTTCCATTTCATTCATTGCACCAGTTTCACCAACTAATCCAGCTTGACCAAATGGAGTAGGTAGTGTACCACCCGCTTCTAAATATGGAGGTGTTTTACCTTTATACTTATATTGTCCTTGTGGTGCTTTAATAGAGTTTCTATCACTCCTATTATCTCTATACTCATAATAAACATTGCCACCCTCACTTACTCCGTGCTGATTTACTGCACCTTTTTTAGAGATTCTTTTTCCTCTTGGCTTTGCTTTTCTTTTTGCATCTGAAGAAAGACTTGAAGTTTCAGCACTTTGTTGTCCATAAGTTTTTGGATACTTTTCGCCATCTTCAAACTTATCACTTCTAACAAAAGCTAAAAGTTTATCTAAATCAGATTTTACGTTTTTTTCAATTTTTGCTTCCTCATCTTTTATTTGCTTTGACAATTTTTTTCTTGCTTCGGCAAATGAAATTCCCTCTTTATCTGCTAATTGCTTTGCTCTTGTGCTAAAAGGTACTTTTTTGGTTTTAGGTGCAGAAGGTGTTGGTGTTGGTTTTGTATTTTTCTTTTTACCAGTCGCCTTTTTAACTGTTTTCTTTACAGTCTTTGTTTTTTTAGCTGGTTTCTTTTTACGTTCAGCTTTTGTTGTAGGCACTTTGACTTCCGTAACTTTTTCCTCAACCTTTACATCTTTTAAAACTTCGGGGTTTTTACTTTTTAGCAAACCATAAAGTTTTGTCATCGCAACATCAAACTTTGGGTTTTCGACTGTAAAACCTTTTGTTTCCTTTTCAACCCTTTTTATGTTGGCAATAATTTTATCACCGCCTTTTAGCTTTTTTACTTTAGCTTGGTCAATACTTTGGTATATTTCTTTTGATTTCATATTTCTTTTATTTAAAATGTATCTGCAAAAATGTCGTCTATTTCTTCTTCAAAAGTATCAGCGAATATATCATCAATATCATCTGTCATATCTTCTGTTACTTCTTCCGTTGGTTCTTCAATAATTTCTTCTTCTATTTCTATTTCTTCATACTCGTTAATCCCCATATCTTTTGGATATAGCGTAAATTCTTTTATGTAATTAAACTCATCGGGGCAAAAATCTACTAATCCTTTGATTATGCTTTCAAACAATTCTTTGGTATAATCCGATTTGCCAACGTATATATATTTTGAAATTTTACTTTGTTCTTCAAGACTGTCTGTATTATCAAGTAATTTTTTTGTATTTGGTGCAAAATATTTATTTGTCTTTATATCACCCAATTCGGGATAACCAAAAACTAAACCAACCTTACTGTATTCATCTATACCTACAAAGTTTGCTAAACTTTTATAATTTATTTTCAAGTTAAATTTTGAAAAAAGTCTATTATAATTTTTGTCCTCTATATCAGCTAAATCAAATCTTTTGTTTATTGCAGAAAGATTGAATAACCCCATAATAGAAAATATATTTTGCGACAAATACCAAATTTCATCTAACTTATTATCGCTTATTAATTTAAAAATATAATAGCGAAAAAGTCTGCCCGATTCACCACCTTCATTCAATGTTAAAAACAATTTTTGATTACTTCTCCAACTATCATCACCAAAAGTAGCATTTTCAACATTGTATCTTAAATAAAATGTATTAAATCCAAAATCTTCATTAGATATATAAAAATCACCTAAAATATCTACTCTGTTGTCAGTCAATCCAATATGTAAAAGTTGAATATATATTGATGAAGTAATAAAGTCTTGAATATCTTTAATGTCAAAAAATTGAGAATATTGATTACCTACTTTTGTTCCATAATGGGTAACACTTACTGCTTTCCAAACAGAATCTTTTACATTATATGATGTAAAATTTGATGGGTTTAATTTTTCAAATTCTCCCCTTCCATATTTTTCAAAAACAAAATCATAAGTATCTGTATGTTTTTCATAATTAAAATTTGTTGGGTCAAGATACTTTATTGTATAACTTCCCGTTGATTTTCCAGTTATCAAAAAAGGACTTTTGCTTATTTTTCTTTTTGGTTTAACCCTTCCTTTTTCAATTTTCTTATCTAAAAGTTTTGTCGCAAGTAAAACACTATTAAATAAATTTGGATTGAAAACCCTTATTCTTTCAAGTTGCTCACCCTTTTTATTTAAAAACAAATCTGTAACAATGTCTTTTTTAAATTCTGTTGATGTGGGTTGAGGTTTGGTAGTGTAAAACCTTGAACTGGGTGCATCTATTGTAAAACCATCTTTTTCAAAAAATCTGTGAACATCATCAAACTTTACAATTTTAAACTGTTTTTTAAATTCAGTTTTTGTGTCTATATATTTTTCCCCATTTGCTTTTAATAATAAACAATAAATATCACCATTTTTAATTTTAAAGTATGTTACAACATAGTGATATGATTTTCTTAAACTTACTACACTACCAAAATCTAAAAGTTTTGAATAATCTTCTTCGGATACACTTTCTTTAAGATGTAATTTACTGGAAAATGTAAAATCTCCAATTTTTGTACCTTCAATAAGAATATAATTATTGCTTTTTTCAGAACTTACTATTCCTACTGATGGTCTGCCACTTCTTCTTAAATTTACATAACCATCAAAAAATTCATCAAGTATTTTATCAGAATTTAAAAATAGTTTTTTCGTTCCACTAAATAAAAGTTGTGAAATAGTTGATGGTATTGAAAAATCCACTAATCCAACACTATTTCTTCCTTGTAAATTACTTAAAGTAGAACCATTTTGACCTATTAAATCTATAATTTCATATTCATAAGTAAACCTAAAAGTAGCTAATAATGGTCTTACTCCATTTTTAGAATAATCTATATAATTTATATAATTATCAGCACCAGTATTATTGTCCATATCTATATTATAGACTTTAAATGGTGGGTTATATTCTTTAGCTATATTTCCGCCTACATCAATCTTTTTATTGTCATATTCGGGTTCATCGTCATAAGTTGCTGGTTGTCTAAAGCTAAAATCATAAGTTATGTCTTGAAAGCTAAATTCATCTTCAATAAACTTACGCATTTTAGTACCATTTGTAACTATCCCTTCAAATGTAGAAACATCAACATCAACATCTTGAATTAATTTTATCTCATCTAAACTTGAAAAAGGTGGAGGTGATTTTATTCCATAAAGTTTTTCTTTATAGTTATTTGCATCAATAAATCTAAAGAGTATGTCTGCATCATATTTTCCATCCCTAAAATTTTTGTTAATGTTGTCCATAATTTCGTTCTCTGAAAGTGTTGAATACAAAGAACTTTTAACATCATTAAATATTGAAAATGGTTGTAATAAAATTGGACTTTTTATAAAAGTTTGTGCATAAGAGTTTTTAAAAATACCAGCTACTTGATAAGAACCTTGCTCATATCTTACTTTTGAACCCGATTCTAATTTTGTGCCAAAATCCATAGGGTCTTTACCTAATTGAGTTACATCTAATAATTTAATAGTTGAAAGTATCTTATATTCACTTATGTTAGATGCTTTAACTAAATCATCCTCTAAAGGGGTTTCAATTACCACAATCTTTGTAAACTCTGAACTAATTTGTCCTAAAGTATATATAAAATTATTTCCTTTTTTTATTGATAATCTATCTTTCATTATGGAGTAATTTTTAAATTATTACTTACTATAAACTCATTCAACAATTCAGCCATCTCTAATCGTTTTTCCCTTCCTTCATTTATTTCCTCTATTGTTGAAGAACCTCTAATTAAATTTATATTGTCTGAACTATTTGGTCTTGTGTATGAAATGTTATTTGTAATAGTGTTGTAAAACTTTCCGAAATATAAATCTCTATCTTGGGGTGAAAAACCTTCTTCTTCAAGTCGATTTGATATTCCAGCTAAAACTCTTTTTGGTGTTTTAGATAGCTTTAAACTAACATAATCAGCCACTTGATAAAAAGATTCAAATATTGCGTTTTTAACTCCTTCATTTAAAGAACCATCATCATTAAAAAAACGAGGTGTACCAACATTGTCTAAATCTGTACCGCTAAATATCATTAAATCTTTACTCACTTGTGAAGTAGGTATTAAACCTTCTTTTTGATATGAATCATAAAAATTTTTATAAATTGGAAAGTCTTTCATTATTCTTGATGGACTAAAAGAACTTCCTTTCCCTCCCCACAAATCATCTTGAACTTTTATATCTGAATTAATTTTGTTATTAGCTTCGGTGATTCTATAATTTTGACCAAGCAAAGCGTTCCAACCTAAATATCTAAATATTCTTGGGTCAGATGTAAACAATCCCATTTTATTTGTATCATACGATTCACCATATTCTTTAATTAGCAAATGATGTGCTATTGGATTAATTTCTCCAGCCCTATAATAATCAGCAGTCCAAATTCTTGTTTTTACACCAGCTTGTTCTAATATATTAGCCAACATAATTAAAGGCATTGCTTGTATAAACATACCTTCGCCTTTTACACCAGCGTTTCCTCCTTGATGTACAAATAAATCAACATAAGGGGCTACTCCACCTCCTAATGTTTCTCTATAAGCATATACTTTTTTTTCTGTTGATGTAAATCGTAACCTTAAATCCCCTAATTTTGTTACTCTTTTACCCTCTAAATCAACTGGTATATAAATTTTATTGCTTCTTAAAAACTCTTTTTTCAGTTGAGATGGATATGCTTTTAGAAGTTTAGTTGTACCCTCTTGTCTTGCTTCACAGTAAAGTTCTTCGTCATTGTGAGTGTAAAAATTTTCTTCTTTTCCATTAAGGTTTTTAAGTCTTACTAAATTTGGTTCAATCAATTTATTTAATTCTTCGCAATAGTATTCTACTGGTCGAATTAATCCTCTCGATGCTTTGTTAAAATCAAAAATACCTCTTGGAATTGATGAATACTTAATTTTAGCTTTTTCTAAATTCCCTCCTAAATCTATAAATTGATTTATGTTATCTAAATAAGTTTCTACTGCTCTTAAAACATCTAAATTATAATATTGTCCAAGACCTACATATCTATCCATTTGCTCATCAAATGAAAGACTACTACTTGGTTTATATCCATAGAAATTTGCACCAGCACTATCTCTATCTCCATCACTTTGGGCAGAACTTTTGGATTTCAAAGCCGAAGGATTTACTCTTTCAGCAATCTCAATACCATCTTCAATCCACTTATATGGGTCTGTATTAAACGATATGATAGCATTTTCAAAACTCATTACAGAACATCGGGATTAGCCATTTTAAACTTCTCAATTAAATCTTTTGCTTCTTGAACATCTACATCTGTATCAAGTTCATTTAAAGGCATTGCATCTTTAGTTTGAATTAGTTGGTAAAACTGTTTTACATCAACTTCATTTTCTAAAAATCCTCTTTGCTCATCAGTAAACAA
>Ga0213866_10000164_pt1 | contig 55533 bp, 65 predicted proteins | sample PICome_11_FD_160079 | JGI IMG/M metagenome (GOLD analysis project Ga0213866, IMG submission 160079) | Coastal seawater microbial communities near Pivers Island, North Carolina, United States - PICO284 | ecosystem: Environmental > Aquatic > Marine > Coastal | place: USA: North Carolina...
GGACTTTAAGAAGCAACTTAATAGAAAGGTAGATCATCCAGAATTATACGAAGAACTACAACACATTCAACCACGTTATATGTGGGGTCAGAATGGATTGTATGATCTTGAATTTAAATCTGATATTGATAGAGCAATATACTTTGCTGGTAAACTTAGCACCAAAGATACACCAGATAAAGTTGCTGTTAGAGCATGGTTAAAAGATGTTACCAAATTAGATGTTCGTGAAGATTATAGAGAAGTCAAAGAATATCGTGATAAAATTTTAGCATTAATTCTACAACTGGTTAAATTATTAGACCCACAAAAGCGTGAAGTAACTGTTCCTCCTGTGTATGATGGGTATTATCAAGATCCTCTAGAGGAAGATGAAGAGGAAGAAGATGAAGACGAAATTGATGATGAGGAGTATGATGATCTTTATGGATCAAGCCTCGATGATTTATTGGCACAAACAAGGGAATCCACAGAAGATAATGAAGATGTAGAAGATCAGATAGAACAAAAGAAAGAAGAACTTGAAGACGCCGCTGAAGAAGAGCAAATAGAAGACGATGATGAAGGTGATATTGGATCAGAAGATGATATACCAGATGAATTGTTTGATGACACAATAGATCCTTCCGTATTAGAAGAGATCATCAACAAACGAAAAGGTAAGACAGGAACAAAAGAAAAAAAATCTTACTACGTTTCTAATACAAAATTACTGCAAGGTATTACTCAAAGTTTAGCAGCAGTTACTGGACAACTTGAGCAGGTCAATCAATCTCTGCTTGAACAGAACCAGTTAATTCAAACTAACATTGATCTTAACTTAGCATCACTTGAAGCATTGCAGGCACAGGACGATATTCTCACCACAAAGTTTGATGCTATACTCAATGCATTCCAACAGCAGTATGAAGCATCACAGAAAGCAGAAGAGGATGCTAAGAGATTAAAAGCAGAGCAAAAATTAGAAGGTCAAATATCTACCGCAGGAACAGAAGATCCAGAAGATCTAACTAAAGGTGGTAAAGGTGGAGGAAGAAGAAATAGAATACAGCAATATTTTAGAAAGAGATTAGTAAGACAACTCTACAGAAAACTACCTAGACAGGTAAGATCTTTGCGAACTAGAGCAAGGAAGTTGCAGAGAATGCCTGGCAGAGCAGTAGGCAGGATTAAAAATGCTACTGCTAGTAGAATGTCTAGGATGCTCCCGCCTAGAGTATCTAACTTTGGGAAGAACATTGCGACTGCTAGAGCTGCCACAAAAGGTATGGGTGGATTCTCTAAGATCAAAGGAGTTGGTAAAAATATTCCTGGTCTGAAACAAGCACTTGCTGTTTGGGAATATGGAGATAGAAAATCAGCAGGACAATCTGATATGCAAGCAGCAGCAGGTGTTGGTGGTGGACTTGCTGGTGCTGCCGCTGGTGCTGCGATTGGAACGATGCTGTTTCCTGGCGTGGGAACAGTTGCTGGTCTTTTAATTGGTGCTGCGTTCAGCGCTGCTGGAGCATACGCTGGAGGCAAAATTGCAGATACAATTACTGGCGTAGAAGATAAACAGTATGAGCAAGGAACAGATTACGCAAAACCAGGAACTGCAATGCTTCATGGCACTGAGTTGCTGATTGATAAAGATAAGCAAGGTGATTTGTATGGTGTTGATACTGTTGGTGCTACATTAATTGCAGCAACTTCTAAATTTATTACTGGTTTGGGACCAGCAGGTGCTGCAGTTGCTCCATTGTTTGAGCAGAAAGCAGCGCCACTCATTCAGTTGTTTGGTGCTCCTGCTACCACAGCACAGACAAATGTTGGTGGTGGGTTCCCATCAATAGGATCTATATTTAAGAAGGTAGAAAAAAAGAAAGAAGATAAAACTGATAAAGAAGAAGATTTTGGTAAAGATTTTGATGATTTGATGAAGGGAGATTCTGAATCGTTTGCTGAAAAATTATTGAAGATGATTGACCCAAGAAATATCTTTGGAAATATTTTATCATTGATTAATAATAGAACAGATGCTCCAGAGTTTAATGGTGATAGTTTGATGGCGGAAGGTGGGGAAGCAGTTGCTTCTGGAGATATAACAAGTCAGTATGGATGGAGATGGGGTAAAATGCACGCTGGTATTGACATTGCCAGTGCGAAGTTTAAACAAGGAACACCTATTTCGGTTATAAAACCAGGCGTTGTTAAGTTTGCTGGTTGGCAAGATCCAAACAATCATAAAAGAGGATGGGGACAGTTTGTTGCTATTCAACATGATGATGGAACTGCATCATTGTATGGTCACTTAGATCAAATTAATGTAACTCAAGGACAAAGAATTGAACCAGATGCAACTGGTAAGTTTCCTGTTATAGGAAAACTTGGTAACACAGGTAGTTCTACAGGAGCACACTTACACTTTGAAGTTGGAACTGGTTGGACTGGAGGAACATTAACGGGTCACATTGATCCAGCACCAGTTGTTGGGCAATACTTACGTGGTGGTGGCAACGTCAAGAAAAAAGAAACAACCAGTGATGCTCCAACTGCAAAACTTGAAACACCAACAAGTGGGCAAGACATTACTCAAAACTTTGGCATGAAAACTGGACAAGAAAAATTCTTTACTTCTAGAAATAAACAATATAAAGCACATAAGACAGCAAAAGGATTTGAATTTTTTGATGGTGCATTGAGAATGGATACTACGGGGGGTAGAAATAATCAACTTGTTAGAGATTTTATGGAGTCGCAAGGTGTTCAATTTGAAAGAACAGAAGCGGCAAGTGTAGCAGACGACTTCATGCGTCAGAATAATATTCAACCACCACCTCCACCTAAGTATGATTTTATAAACACTAAGGGAACAGATGAATCTGCTGTGTATATGGTAGTGAATCAACAGCAGGCACCAGCAAAAGCAGCAGATCTTGGTGTTAGATTTGTTCAAGATGGTAGTAGATGGATAACTGATAAAGAATATGATGTCAAAACATTAGAAAAACTTCGTTTATCCTTACAATAAATATCACTAGGAAGGTATAACAAATGTCAGCAGGAACCGAAGGTTACGTAGATACTAGGGGAAGTTCTACTTTCCTAGAAGATTCTATTGGAACTATGATTTCCAAGGTTCTTGCTGCAAAAGTTCTTGCAGATAAGGAAAGAAAGTTTGCTCAAAAGAAAGCATTAGAACAAGGAATTGATGAAGCACAATTCAATTCAATGTTTCCTCGTGGTGATTTCTTTAAGAAAGCATTGGTTGGTGAGTTTGGAGGATTCAAACTAAAGAAAAAGAAACAAGAACTTGCTGCACTCTATAGAAAAGCATTACTAGTTGGTAAAGTAACTAAGAATAAAAAGTTACGTGGTAGAGTTGCCAATCAACTCAAACAATCATTAATATATTCTAAGGCAAATTTAAAGAATGCTAAGAAGTTCCGTAGTCAGTTTGACTATACTGATTATGAAGATTACCTAGCACCACAGAGTGAAAAGATTCCCAGCACTAGGAAAAGAGTAAAGAATGCTATCGATGGTGGAGGTGGTAAGAGAGTTTCTAGGGAACAGATCATTGAATCGATTGATGCTATCGCAAAGTCAATTGAAAAAACAGCACAATCAATTACACAATCATCCTCTTCTGTTTATGGCACACTGATTGTATCGAACCAACTACAGGCAGACGTAGCACAAGATCTTAAAGTAAGAAACACTACGCTCGAAGATAAACTACAGAAGTTAGTTGATGTAATCTCAAATCAAACTCAAGTTCAAAAAGATATTGTTGACAAACGTGAAGATATACAACAAGAAGCACAGTTAGAAAGAAAAACTGTTGCTGCTGGTTCAGAAACACCAGATGATTTGAAAACAAAAGAAAATGAACGCAAGATGTATTCATCTTTTGCAGATGAATCAGATATGATGGCTGCTTATGGTTATGGTTACGAACCACCTGTGGTTAGACCAGTATCTGGAATGATGAATGATCTTCCTAGTATGGAAGCATATGGTTATCCAAAGGCAGAGAAAGGTGGTATGTTCTCTGGCAAAGGTGGTCTTGAATTGCATGGAACGGAAGCACTACTATCACCAGATGGAGCTGCCAAGATAGTTTCTGGTCCCGATAGTGGTTACTTACATAACATTGATGAACCGACAACTGTAGTTCCACTGGATAATAATTACACACAAGGAGAAAGAAGTGCGGTTACTGGTAAGATAGAACCAAATCCAAGAACACCAGTAATTCCTAAACCAAAACTTCAGCAGTTTGAAATGGGAACGCAAAATACTTTGAACAATACTAATAATGTTAATGCTCTAACCATGAACAATGACCTGACACAATCATTGATTGATGCTGCGAGTTTACTACCAATGGCAGCAGGTGGAGGAACACTTGCAATGACAAATGAATACCTAAGTACTATGGGTAGTTCTGGTGATGATGTTAGACCATTGATTCAGCAAAACTCTAGAGCACTTTCCAATGTATTTGGTTTGCCTTCAACTATTGTAAGCAAAGCATCTGGAACTAGAACAGTAGGCAAAACAAAAGAGGAAGAACAAAAGAAAGAAGAAGATACAGGAAAGAAGAAAAGTCTATTTGAAAAGATGAAGGAAGGTTTCGGTAAGTTTATGGAACTTCTCGGCAAGAAAATAGAAGAAGGTAACGGCGGCGGTGGCGGCGGTGGAGGTGGCGGTGGAGGTGGATCTGGTATGGGTGCTGGAAGCACTGCCGAAAGAAATGCTGCTGCATTCTTGTCAACATTAGAAGGTGGTGGGGGACAAACAGCAGCAGATACTATGCAAGTAATGTTGAATAGAGCTGCTAATGCCCAAGCAGGTGGTTCCATGAAGGCATACGGAACTTCTTTATTCGATCAAATAACTGCAAGAGAACAATTTTCTCCTTTTTCTGCTGCAATTTATGGAGGTAGTGCTGATTCTGCTGCCGCTAAAAAATATGGTCATATCACGAAAGCATTGGGAAGCACCCCAGAAGAAAGAAAGAAAAAATTATTAGAAATTGCTGATGGTCCAGATGGATTAGTTAATTTGCAAAAATTATTTAATGCGGGTAGTGCAGGTCATGCTGCTGAAGTATTAAAAGATTTTGAAAGTGATGGTGCTATGGCGAAGGCAGCAAGAGAATTTGTTGGACAATCAATGTCATTTAGAGGATATGAAACGGAAGGATCGAGAAGAAGAGCACAAGGTGGTAATTATATATTTGGTGGTGGTGCTCACACTGGAATGCTTGGTAAAGTATCTGCTGCTCCAGTAAAACCAGTTACTCCAGTTGCAAGCAACAGAAGAAATCAACGTGGAGGAAAAACAGCTTTAGAAAGAGCAGACCCATCCAAATCATTATCACCAGAGCAATATAAAGCACAGCAACAAGCAATAAGAGAAGCAGATTCTCAAGGATTAACTGGAACTGCAAGAGCAGAATATATTGCACAAAAAGTTGAAGCAGTTATGAGTCCTATATTCCAACGACCAGCACAACCTTCTGGAATGGATCAGTTGTCTAGTGCTCCTGCTTCATCCAACCCAATGATTGTGGCATTAAATACACCAGCACCATCACAAACTTCGACCGCAGGAACTGCACCACAATCAAATGCAGAGACCGCAACAGTTGGTAGAGGTTCTAACCCACTTAAAGGATCAGGATTGTATATAGGATAATGTCAAACAAATTTCCCTACGCTTCTAGTTTTAAACTAAAGCAAGTAAAAATATATCAGGTTGAATCTGACAAAGCATATGACATCACACAAATGGTGTCTAAGTTTGATTACTTTGAAAACATCCATTACCCAACTACATCTGCTAGGTTGTTGCTGGTTGATAGTGCGGAGAACTTGATTGCTTCTTTGCCCATTCAAGGATTTGAAAAGGTTGAGATAACTTTAGAAGCATCTAATAATCAAACGTATGAATATTCTTTTAGGGTATATAAAGTAGATAATAGATTTGGTGCTGATAGGTTCCAAGCATACTCACTTGGATTGATTTCAACAGAAGCACTACTCAATGAAGGAGTTAGAGTTGCTAAGACACTAAGAGGTAAACCTGATGCTATTGTGAAGGAAATACTGCAGTCATATTTGAAGACCGAGAAAGAAATTTATACTGATAAATCTGTATATAATATTGTATTCCAACCAGGAAAGAAGACACCTTTCTCCATTATTAATTCGATTAAAACCAAAGCAGTTCCAGAAGGAACGTCAGTAAAATCAAAAGGCAAATCATCTACAGCAAAATCTGGTAGTGGTGGAGGAGGAGCATCTGATGTTCCAGCAACAGATAAAGCGGACTACTCATCCGCTGGTGGAACTGCTGGTTATTTTTTCTATGAAAATAGAGAAGGATACTTTTTCAGATCTGTTGATGGATTATGTTCATCAGATAAATTCAATGGACAAAAACCAGTAGCAACTTATGTCCAGGAGAATAAAGATGTAGGTGGTCCACCAGATAGAAAGATCTTGGACATTGATTTCAATAATGAGATTGATGTCATGGGCAAACTTAGAATGGGTGCTTTCTCATCTCTAATTTGTTTCTATAACTACAGCACTGGAGCGTATGAAGAGTATGTTTATTCACTAGCAAAAGAATATGAGAACATGGGACATATGGGATCGCAAAAAGGATTGCCATATGGACAGAAAGAATTATCAAAGTATCCAACTAGAATCATGAGTGTTCTTCTCGATCACGAGACATGGTTCGATGGAGAAGAAACCGCATCACCAGAGGAGAGAGATGGAGCGAATGGAAAAACATCTGGCTTTCCAGATTTTCAAAAGTATTATATATCTCAGTCAATTTCTAGATATCATTCACTAGAAAATCAAAAGGTAAATCTAACTGTTACTGGCAACCCTGCGTTAAAGATTGGGGATAAGATAGAGATTCTAATCCCCAATCAAATCCCAACTGCCAACAGAGCGCAGGCATTGTATGACAGTGAGCATAGCGGAACGTATTTGATCTCGGAAGTGAACCATGCCTTCAGTCCAAAGGATCAGAAATGCACCACCTATCTTACACTAATTAGAGATTCATATGGAAGACAAGATAGTGCTTCCAAGGTTAAATAAATAGGTAATAAAACTCCTTCAGTATGGATCCAGTATTAACATCACTATTTCCTGTTCATCAGATTGGTGCTGACGGATTCAATTGGTGGATCGGTCAGATCGAATCAAATAAGAATGACGATCCTAAGAATTCTGGTAGGTATCGAGTAAGAATTGTTGGTCAGCATCTAAAGACGTGTGATGCTACACCAACTGAAGAATTGCCATGGGCAAATGTAGTAATGCCAGTCACTACCCCATGGTCTGATGGTGGTGTTACTGGAGCATCTGTTAATCTTAATCAAGGTAACTGGGTAGTAGGATTCTATCTTGATAATGACAAACAGAAGCCAATCATCATGGGTTCTGTTGGACACACTGCAGGCTCTACATTACTCAAGAACGTAGAGGAAGATCCAAATCCAGGCGAAACTTGTAAGTCATTTACCACATTTCTTTCTCCCGATAGAAACCCATACAAGCACGAACCTTTACCAGATAAAGATAAAACTAATGCTCCAGCAGCAACTACATCTACTGCAACTGCTGGAGATAAACCAACCACAATAGGACAAGCTGGACTGCCTGCTAATGCAGTTCCAGAAAAACATGCAGCTAATTTCTATGCTTTGTTTGCAGAGAATAGTGCAACCAATCCAACTGGCGCTAAGATTTGTGTAGAGATTGCTGACCCTAAATGTGGATCCGAAAGTGATCTTAGAGGTGGACTAACTAATATCTTAGGTGATATGTTAGCAGCTAACCAGCAATCTGGTGGTCAACTTGGTGATTTTTATGTGAGTAAAGTTAGTGGAGAGATGACACGATACCTGGACGTAGGTAGGTATCATGTTAACCGAGCTATTAGATTGGTTAAGAGTTTTATTGCTAGAGTTAAGGGTGAACTAATCAAACTCATTCGTCAAGGTGTTGACTTTTTAATTGAGAATGCACTAACCGTAGAAGTAGCAGCTGGAGAACTGGGTAATGTAAACACTGGTCCCGTTGCACCTGATCTTGGTATTGAACCATTCCAACCTGTAGTGAAAAGAGAATCAAGATTAAAAGATATTCAAGAATTTCTTGATAATACTTTAGCAGAACTTGGATGTAGCATTGAAGATATTACAGATAGAATTGCTCAGTGGTTGACTGATCTTCTTCTTGGTCTGTTGATGGATGCTTTCAATGCTGCTACATGTCTTGTAGATACTGTAGTAAATGGAGTTATCAATCAAATTATTTCTTTCCTTGAAGGATTAATTTCTACGGTGATGGGTCCGATCCAAGCGATTCTTTCTATAGCATCAGCGCCACTTAACTTAATTGGATCTGCTATCAATACTATTCTTGGACTTCTTGGTATATCATGTGACGGTCCAGCACAAAGCTGTCAAAAAGTTAAAAAAGAATGCACCGAATGTGATAGTGATGAGAAAGGTGATTGGTTAGATGATTTGATTAGTCAGATTGAAAACGGGGAACTTGCTGGAAATTCTGTTTGTTCTGATGCTAAACAGTTTCCAAAAATTAGAGATACAAAAGTCGTTGCTGTTGGTGGTGTCTTTACTCCAGCTCCTGGCTCTATCATTCCAGGCACAACGTCACCAACTGGAGGAACATCTAGTATATCCCTAAGCACTATTAATACTATTACTTACAGTTGTTCTGATATTGAAGTCACTGAAGGAAATTATGCCACCTTTATTGTTACAAGATCTGGCAACACCCTATTCTCCTCTAGTTTATCTTATATTATTTCCGATTTAACAGCAACTTACAACGAAGACTATACAGGGACAGTTATTGGTACAATTGGATTTGCTAGAGGAGAAAGAGAAAAGAAAATAAAGTTGAGAACATTTAGAGACAATAAGCGTGAAGGAATAGAACAATTTGAAATTGTTTTAAGACCAGAGACAACACCAAATGGAGTAACTCCTAGATTTCCTGATGGAAATACTTTTAGGTGTTCTATTAGTGATTTTAGATATCCAAACTACGGACCAATAGGATCTACTCCAACAGTTCCTCCTGTGTCTACTACATCTTTAGTATCTATCTCACCAAGGGAATTAGTTTCGGTATCAAATCCACAGAGGAAGAGATATAATATTACATCTGACAAATCATACTATTATAATGGAGAAACAATTACGTTTACCATTACTACAGCAAATGTAGAAGATGACACAGTATTAAATTATCAGATAAGTGGTAGTATAAATGCTTCAGATATAGATGGTGATTTATCTGGAGAGATTATTATTGTTAATAATAGTGCCACATTAAAATTAAAAACAATTGCAGATGAAGAAACAACCACTGAGACATTGACACTAGATCTATTGAATACACCAGCTTTCAAAACTGTTTCTATTGTTGGTGATGATCTTCCAACTTATAATGTAGAAGCAGATAGAACAGTTGCCGAAGAAGGAGATACAATTACATATACTATAACAACAGCTAATGTTGATAATGGAACTACATTATCCTATACTTTATCTGGAGATATCAGCACTACTGATATCATTGGATTTGACTTGACTGGAACATTTGAAGTTCAAAATAATTCTGCCGAGGTTCAAATTCAGTTAGCTGAAGATGGTATATTAGAAGATTCCGAATTGATTACTTTTACTATCGATAACACCACTGCTTCTGCTGATGTTATTATTCTCCCTGAAGATATTATTGTAGAAGTAGAAGATCTTACGACAGTCACTGTAAAATCTGATAAGTTATCTTATGACGAAGGAGAAACAATATCATATACAATTACAACGACAAATGTACCTGATGGTACTGTGTTCCAATACTCATTGTTTGGCACATCGATTACACCTAGCGATATTTCTGGTGGATCATTGTATGGAACATTTATTGTCTTAGATAATAAAGCTAAAGTTTACGTAGGCATTGAAGAAGATTTAACTATCGAACGTGATGAAACATTAACATTTACTATTAATGGAACTGGTGCGTCAACACAAGTTATTATTAATGGTGATCTTGATTATAAGATTGAAGATGATTCTGACATCGCAGTTCCTTGTGTAACACCACCAACATTTGCTTCGCCAATCACTGATGAAAGAGGATCTATTATCAGTATTCCAATTTTAGAAAGAGGTTGTCCATATCAAACACCACCAACTATTATTATTTCTGGTAATGGATATGGTTCTCGTGCAATACCTTTATTAGATAGTAACGGATACGTCACAGAAGTCCGTGTAACAAAGACAGGAACTAATTACCAGAAGAATTTACCAGATCCCAATCTACGTTGTGTTATTGATTCGTTCACTCTACTCAATCCTGGTAGAGATTATACTTCATCACCTACAGTTATTATCAACGGTGAAAAAGGATTGGCAGAAGCATTGGTAAATAGTGATGGTTACGTTTATAGTGTAAGAATATTAGATAGATCCAAGGAATATTACGAAATCCCATCCGTCATTATTCAAGGTGGTGGTGGCGGTGGAGCTAGAGTTCTACCAAACATTGTATGTAAGGATCCACTTGAGCTAGAAAATATTGGCTACGCTAAGATCGGAACAGGTAAGTATATTGATTGCCCATAATGTCATTAACTAACAAACCAGTATCGGAAGATACAGCAGTAAAATTATCAGGTAATGTACCTAAAGGTGAAGGAGAATATTCTGGACAGTATGGTGGTCCAGTTATAGATGCCTTCACAGAAATGGGATCTGCATCCATCGCTAGTTATAAGTATAGTGATGGATCAAATGGATTCGCTATATTTTCTGCGGCATGGGCATTTCATGTAGATAACAATAACAATTTTATCTTTACTGCTGGTCCCCCATCTCAAGGTGGATGTGGTGGTAAACTAATTCAAAAGAGTGAAGCTATTGTTCAGCGAACTGGTTCTGTTTCTACTCATGTTACTGGAAGAAAAGATGATGGTGTTACGAAACAAGAAGTAAAAGATGGTGGCATAGAAGAATCAAAACTTCCTGCTTACTCGCTTAAAGTTGAAGGTGATATTCTTTTAGAATCAGTTGGCGGTGAGGTTGTGCTGAAGGGAGACAATATTACTCTTAATGCTCTCAATACACTTAACTTGAAATCAGGTAAAGATATTAATCTCCAAGCGGGAGATGAGAGCGGTAAAATTTCTATTAACTGCAGTAAATTTGATTTAAATACAGCATTTTTTAACAAGAATATTTCTGGTGGAGAATATTCTAAAGGCTCTGGAGAAACTTCAACTGAACAATATAATCCAAATGCAACTACAGAAATATTAACTCCAGGTAGTATTAAATACATGGTAAACGGTAACTATGAAGTGGGTGTTACTGGAGATTACAAGCAAATTGTTAACGGTCATTATAGTTTATCAGTTGATAAAGATTATGCTCACACTGTAAAAGGTGACTACTCTATGAAGGTAGAGGGTAAAGCGAAATCAGTATTCAATGGCATCAATAAAACTTCTGCTCAACAAGAAACATATATCCTAGAAATTGGCGTAGCAAAAAAAGAAACACCTTCTTACTTAATTAGTTCTGGATCTGGTGTGAAGATTGAAACATTAACTGATGGTTTCTTGGTGGAAACTGCAAAGCAAGCAAGCAAGTTAGAACTTACCGAAAAAGAATTGACTGCATCTATTGGTAAAAAACTTGGACAACTCTCGGTATCAGAAAAAGAATCTAAAATTAGTTTTGGTGAAACATCTTCTGTTGTTGCAGAAACTTCAAAGGCGGAGTTGAAATTTGGAGAGACATCCACAGTAACTGCAGATGGATCTGGAGTATCGGTCAAGGGGACAGCCATCTATCTGAACTAGGGGGTTGACATCCCAAGACCCTCGTGGTATACTAAATAAGTACAAGGGTCGAGGCAGTCGCATGACTATTCCAAATTGGCAACACCACAGCAAAAAAGAACAGAAGCGGCACCTCAAGCCTCAAGCTTTACGTGCCGCTAAGAAGCGCAGACAAGCCATCAAAAACCGCTTGACAGCAACGGGACGAATATGATACGATAGGTTCGTATCAATTCATGGGACTGTTGCTTATTGGTTAAAGCCGTCGCCTTATAAGCGGCAGAACCGAGTTCAATTCTCGGCAGTCCTACCTGCTGCTGGTTTAGCAATCTGGTGAATGCACCCGACTCATAATCGGATATAGGCGAGTTCAATCCTCGCAACCAGCACTTGACAATCTCAGCAATCTATGCTATGATTGTCTCATACCACGGGGATGTGGTGGAAGTGGTAGACACACCAGACTTAAAATCTGTTGAGCATTGCGCTCGTGGGGGTTCAAGTCCCCCCGTCCCTATTCTCACACTAAATATATTGTGTGGGATTTAACACATGAAATACAAGTACACTCTATCACAGCAATATTGCTTCTATATGGGAGAAGTTGTGCGTATGTATTTCATACAAGGTATGCCATATACCTTTGACGAACTACCACAAATAGTTCAAGATCATCCTTCTGTGCAAGCAGAAGCATTACAACACAGAGATTATGATGATGAGTATCTTTTTATGACATCAAATTATTTGGTGTGTGAAGCTGCTCATCCACTTATGTTTGACCTTGAAGTTGACAATCCAGATTTATTACCCAAAGATGATTGAAAAATTTAAATCCTATCTAGTAGGTAAATTTGAAAACAAGAAACAAGCATTTAAAAATCCTAGTAAGTTTGCCTACATTAGAATTACTCATGTTGATATTGGCGATGGTTTATTTTATGGAGAACAAGCATATAATTACAATTTAAAATCTCCTTACCGACAGTTTGTATTAGAGCCAGTTGAGGAGGACGATCAGATTCGTATTTTAAATTATGAAATTTTAGACAAACATCAGTTTAAAAATTGTCAAAACCTTGACAAATTAGATAGATCTATGCTAAAATTGAAAGATGGTTGTGATGTAGTTGTAAAACTTGTAAACAATGTTGCTTTTCAAGGTGGTATAGAAGGTTGTGATTGTTATGTTAAATGGATGGATCGTGACACTTATCTAAAAAATCAGATAGAGTTAGGATTAGATTATTATTTTGTTATTGACCAAGGATTTTGTGCAGAACACCATCATCAAATTTGGGGTTCTAAATATGGTAGATTTGAATTTGCTAGAATGCCTGTGTAGCTCAGCTGGATAGAGCAACGGTTTTGTAAACCGTAGGTCGTCGGTTCAAGTCCGACCGTGGGCTTTGAAAGGACAGGAAATGTCCAGTTCTTTCAAACGTAGGTGCCAAAACCGCTCCTCATCCCTAGTATTCTGTGGGTGAGTGAAAGTAAAGAGGGGTAACATAGGTAAAGTTATCTCCACCTACCACAAATCTTCTGCGTAGTCTATTGGTAAGGACACCCCGATAAGGGAGTTGGAAACTGGGTTCGATTCCCAGCCAGAGGAGCCATCATTTGCGCTGGAAAGATAAACCAGAATGCCGTGATGGTTATGTCGATGTGGCGGAATTGGTAGACGCACTGGGTTTAGGTTCCAGTGTCTTCGGACGTGGAGGTTCAAGTCCTCTCATCGACATCGAATTTGGGTTTTCCAAATTCGTTTTTCAAATCCACAAAATGGGGAAAAAATTCCCCGCAAAAAAATCGCCAAAAAAGTCGAGGTAAAAAAATGACGTTACTTTCAAAGAAAGATCACGAAATGGTTATCGAAGCACTTGAGGTATTAATTGAACAAAAAGATGAAAATACTCGTTTTGAATATTTAAATCTTTTGCAGTGGGTTAAAATCAAATCTAAAGATACGTTTTAATTATGTCTTTTCATAAATTTGTATTTGGCGAAGAGAGGCCTGTTAAGGGAATAACTAGGGTTTGTAAAATTTGTAATATCGAAAAACCAATAGAATGTTATCACGTAAATCGTGGTTCGACACATGATCGTCGTAGTGAGTGTAGAGATTGTAGAAAATCTGGGGGTGCAGCTAACTCAAAAGCAGCTATTAAATTGATGAAAAAACACAATATCACTAGACCAAAATTAGGCACTCCGTGTGCTTGTTGCGGTAGAACTGATAAACCGTTAGTTTGTGACCATATTCATGGGACAGACATAATACGTGGATTTACATGTGATAATTGTAACGTGGGTATTGGAAGACTTGGTGATAACCTTTCTTCGCTAGAAAATGCTGTTAAATATCTTAGTGGAAAATATTTAACTTAATATTGCTCAGTAGCTCAGCGGTAGAGCGAACGACTGTTAATCGTTTGGTCGCTGGTTCGATCCCAGCCTGAGCAGTTGGCGATACTGCCAAGAACCAACCCCTTCCGTGTGCGATAGAACCTCTCCTACATAAGGGGAGGTTTTATTGTATCTATTAAAATGTATAAAGTATATGATAATATATTATCTAAATCTACCATAATTGATATTTGTAAAATTTTTTTATATCCATCTTTTCCGTGGTATATTAATCACACTTGCGAAAAGACATTAAGTGATAGATACGCTAATCAATATCCACAATTTCAAAATTCTGTTCAGTTATATCATCCATTTTTATCTTATACACAAGTATGGAAAGAATTAGCTATAGATTATTATTATGTTGATAATCTAGAACAGGCGAATAAAGAAAAAAATATTATCAATAATTTAGTGAAAGAATTTTGTGATAATATTCAAGAAAATTTTAATGATATAGTAATATACAGAGCAAAATCAAATTTACTATTACAAAATAATCAAATTACTCCAAATCCTCCACACATAGATTTGGTGGACATAAAGCATAAAGTTCTTTTGTATTATGTGAATGATTCTGATGGTGACACTATAATTTACGAAGATAAATCGGCAGAAACAGTTGTGGATAGGATATCACCAAAACAGGGTAGAATTTTATTTTTTGACGGAAATTGCTATCATTCATCATCTTCTCCTACTGTTAACAATAAGAGAATTGTCATTAATATTGATCTAGTAAACAAAAAGGATTTGCCTGGGGTTTCTGTATAAATACATTGAAGAAAAGAACACGCAGCCCAGGGTTTCGGTAATTATGGCTCTTACAAGACTTGATAATCTTTACTCAAGTAAGACGGGAAAATATTTATATGTTTCGCCTGATGACTTCAATGCAACAGACGAATTAGACAATAGAGGTAATTCGCCTTTAAGACCATTTAAAACAATTCAAAGAGCTTTTCTTGAAGTAGCAAGATTCTCTTATTTACCTGGAAAAGATAACGATAGATTTGACCAGTTTAGCATCATGTTGATGCCTGGTGATCACTATATTGATAATCGTCCTGGTCTTATTGATCTTGATGATGCTGATAGACAGCGTTATTTTGATGCTAGAAATCTCATCAATGCCAACCGAGACGAGGTTGTAGATAGAGCATTTGCTCAAATAATGATTGATTATCGTGAAGATCTCTGGGGAACTGACTGGGTAGTTCCTGGTGATGTAACGTCTGATGAGTTTTCACGTTACAAGGATGCATATCGTCTAATTCAAAAGAATAGACAAGATATTATTGATGGAGCTTATGCTGAAATTGCTATTCAGCATCCAACTTTTGTAAATCCAAATACAGAAAAGTGTCAGCGTGATATTGGGTACTTTATTGATGCAGTTTCTCTTGATATTTCTCTTGGTGGTGCTAATAAGTATACCAGAAAGTTCCTCCAAAATTATTTCATTGGAAATACCTGGAAGCCAAATACTCTTGAGGGAGAAGAGGTAGAATCCAACACTGCATTTAATAAAGCAGCCGCTTTAATGAAGCAGGCCATTGCTAATCAATTGACATACAAAGATCTCAGTATCACTGCAGATTCTGCAACTGAATCAAATGTAAGTCCAGCATCCTGTGGTAATGTTCAAAATGCTATTGGTACACTCGCTATTCTTGTAACTTCATATATTACTCAAGGTAATATTGATGATTTAGACACTACTGCTCCAGAAACAGTTCCAGAAGCTGGCGCTGGAATGTCTAAGTGTAAGCGTGATATTGGATATATTGTAGATGCTGTGGCATCTGATATTGGAAATGGTGGAAATGCCAGCATCATTGCAGCAACAAAGGCATATTTTAATTCTAACGGAACTCCAATTTCTAATGGATTAGTTGGAGAAGAAACGCAATCGGTTATTGCGTTTAATGCTGCCAGAGATATGATGCAGAAGGCAGTAACTAACCAGTTATATGCCAAAGATTTGACTCTATCCGAGGGTCCAGCTGTTTATGCTAATGGCGGTGCAGCGATTCCAAACCTTCCATCAGGAAATGCTAATACCTGTGTGGATGTTCAAACAACAATTGCTACACTAATTGCTGTAATTACGTCTGCTATCGAAGATGGTAATCTGGATGGTCTTGCAGATCTTGAAATCAGTGGCGATATTCCTGTATTCTATTTTGATCAAGCAAAGCAAGAATGGAATGATCAGTCAGTATTAGATCTTTCTAACCCAGATAACGTTCTTTACAAGTTTAACGCTTCTACTGGTGGTGCTATTGTACCCAGAGGTTGTTCACTTGTTGGTTATGACCTTCGTAGAACAATTATTCGTCCTCTTTATGTTCCAGATCCTGCGGACGGAACACAAGGAAGAACTTCTATCTTCAACCTAACAGGTGGTTGCTATATTTGGCAGTTTACTATTAAAGATGGAGATCTAACAGAAAATTCACCTCTTTATGATGCAAATGATAGAGTTGGTAAGGTATATTTCCAAAAAGGTAATAATACTCAATTAGCTATTCCTGAGTATTCGCACCATAAGATCACAATTATGGAATATGCGGAGGACTTTGAGCTTGAAAAGTATTACCAGAAAGTTGGTAAGTCCTTCTCACTATTCCAGCCTACAATTGATGATGGCGATTTTGAGGCACTACCACAAGAAAACAGAATTGTTGGACCACTTTCTGACACCAGAAGCATCGTAAATCTACGTCTTGTTTCTCAATCTGTGGTTGGTGGTAGAGATAAAACTCTTATCGAAGCAACCACTAAAATTCCACATGGTTACTTTATTGGCCAATATATTGCTATTATTGATAGTGGACTAAATGATCTTCTTAACGGTACATTTAAGGTAGTTGCAATTGATGATGAAGATCCAAAGAAATTTAGATATGAAGTAGAAACCACTCCAACCATTTTAGGTCTTGAAATTAATGCAGAAGGATACGACGCTGGTTCTACTCCTGCTTTAAGTGTAAACTGTAGAGCACAAGCAGAAATTGATTCAGTTGAATCTGCATCTCCATATGTATTCAATTGCTCAATCCGTTCTACGTGGGGCATCTGTGGTATGTGGGCGGATGGTGCCAAATCAACTGGCTTCCGCTCAATGGTTGTTGCTCAGTATACTGGCGTTTCTCTCCAAAAGGATGATAGAGCATTTATTCGCTATGACGAGTTTAGTAATACTTGGAATCAAGCATCTTTAACTGATGCATTTGCTACTATTCCTTATCACACCAAAGGCGATGCATATTGGAAGGATGATTGGAGAAACTTCCACATTCGTGCTTCCAATGACGCATTCATTCAGTGTGTTTCGGTCTTTGCTGTTGGATTCTTTGATCACTTCCTGATGGAGTCGGGTGGTGATATGTCTATCACCAACTCTAACTCCAACTTCGGTAACACTTCACTTCATGCAACTGGATTTAAAGGATTTGCATTTAATCAAGATAAAGGTGGATACATTACTGATATCATTCCTGTAGAAGAAGTTGATGACAGTGAATTTAATCAAGAGGATCAAAAATATTATTCAATTGCTATTCAGTCTACAAAAGATCCATCAAATAAAACTAAGCTATATTATGGTACTGATGAAGCATATAATCCATTTCAAAAGCCCGCTACTTCTATTAATGGTTATAGAATAGGTGCAAAAACTGGAGAAAAATTATTTGTAAAAATTAAATCTAGTGTAGGAACAACTATTCCATTTGAATCTACTGTATCTCCTAATGGATTTAAGCGTTATACAGTATCTCTAGATACTCTAAATCCAGACGGTATTACTATCAATAATTTAGCACAAGATGCCGCTAATTTGATTGAAGTAAATAAACAATTTATCCAAAAAGAAGCATATGGATATATTACTGCTAAGTATCCAGCACTGCTAACCAATACTAATATCACTATTTCTAAGTGCGAAAGAGACATTGGCTATTTTGTTGATGCTGTTGTTTCTGACCTAAGATTAGGTGGAAACATTAATACTATCCAAGCAGCAGAAGGCTACTATGTTGGTGGTCAGCTTGCATATATTCCAAATGAACTTAACGAATCGCTAGAAGCATACGATTACGTTAAGAATCTGTGTATTGCTGCGATGAGAAACTTCGATTATCTCATCAGACAGTGTAATACAGTAAATGGATCTGCTATTGTTGATATTGGTGATACAACTGGTATTATCATTGGTATGAAAGCTACTCAGTATGAGTATAATATCATAAACTTTACTAATGGTAGATTAAATGAAGGAGCAACACCAATTACCTCCGCTATTCCTTCAGGCGCTTATGTAAAGAGAATCATAGATGGTTCTAGAATTGAACTTGGAACTTCTGGTAGTTACTTAGGATCTGGTAATACTTTACCAGCAATCTTAACTTCTGGATCAGTATACATTTATTTTGAATTGCCACAAACGAATAGTATTACAGATAATGAAAATAACTTATCTGGTGTTTGGTCTTCTGTCCCAGCCAAAAAAGATCCTACTGTTATTCAAGATGCTACATCTTGGGAATTAATTGGTCCTGATGGGTATCCTGAGTGTAGTGGTATTGCTAACACTATCATTGGATATTTTACCAATATTGCTCTCATTCTAGGTCAAGGATTGACACCAGTTGGTGGTAGGTGGGTTGATGCTTCAAATTTAATTCTCGCAAACAAAGAATTGATTGCTAATGAAGCAGTAGAAAGAATGCTTACCGCAAATCCAGGATTTGCTGTTCCTGGTGGTAATCAAAATTGTATTGATGATGTACTTCAAATCATTGATGCATTAGCATTTAACGTCAAATATGGCAGCAATAATAGGATTTATGATGCTGCAAAGATTTATGTTCAACAGCCAGAATTGTTAAATGGGGAAAGAGATGAATCGGTTGCGGTTTATCTTCAAGTAAGAGATATGGCAATTCAAGCCATGAGAAATGAACCTATTTTTATCCAGGGTTCTCATGGTTTAACACAAACAATTGATAATACTGTACTTTTAGAGTATGATTCAAATGGCAATTTAGTTGTTCCTGCATGTGCTGATGTAGCAAGTGCTATCACTACATTAATGGCTATTATTACTGGTGCTATTGGCACGGAAGTAGAGCCTGGTGACCTTGTTGGTATCGTAAGAACTGCACCAATATTTACCAACATCACTAGGGTAGAGCCAGTTTTAGATACAGCAAATCTTGCAGCAAGAGCAACAATTTTTACTGTTAATACTGGCGGCGGTTTATCAAATCCACATAATTTTGAAACGGGAACACCAGTTCGTCTTATACCAAAAGCAAGAGAAGGTACAAATCCAGATAAGAGAGTTATTAGATTACCAAGAGGATTTGAAACAAATACTGTTTACTACGTAATTGCTCCTGGCAGAAAGACTACACCAGAAGATTATTCTGATTCTTTAAAGTATCAAGATATTTTCACGGCAGACTCATCAACCCGTTTAATGCTTGCATCTACTAAAGAAAATGCTGCTGCTGGCATCTATATCTATTCTTCCGAAACATCTGCAATTGATCCTGAAGTAGAAATTGAACTCCAGCAATATGTATTAGATAACTCCTATGATCTACACCAATACTTATGTAATTTTGCAGCAGGACAAACTGATGTAATTCAGACAGATGTTCCACATATTTTTGATGTACCAAGTTCTACAAATACAGTGCATAAAGTATTTTTTAGAACTTTCGGAGATCCATCAGAATCTGAGCTACCACAAATTTCTGTAAATGGCGTAAGTGAGGAGGTAAATCCATCTAAGTATTATTATGCTAGATATGTAACTAATAAAACATTTGCTATTTTTGATACTGCGGCACAAGCTATTGCTGGCACTCCAAGAATTACATTTACTCCAGGATTTGGTAAGAATTTTTACGTCTTCGCAGATAAGAGAGAAAGCCCAGTAAAATATGATGCTACACTTCAGAACGATGATACTTCAACTGGTCAATGGTATATTAATGTATTAGATGAAACTTCAAATCCAAATAATATTATCGCAAGATTCCAAGAACTTGGAGACACGTTAAAAGATTCTAGAAGTAAGAATACTTATTTCACTCGTCTGCTTGACAACAGAGAAAAAGAAGATAGAATTTATCGTTTACGTTATGTAATTCCACAATATGCTGATGGTGTTCGTGATCCATTAAATGGTTTCGTTCTCAAAGCAAGAACTGATACCACAAGAAAACTTCTCGCACAAAAAATTATTTTAAAACCAGTTGCTGCTGGTACTCCAGATGTTGCATACTTTGAAATTCAAATACCATCAGAAACTGGAGGAACAATTATTCAGCAACTAGGATTAACCAAAAATGAATTAGATCCAACATTTAATTATGATCCTTATGATCCAGCTCAAGTAAAAATTGTTGATAGCGACAGAACCTTCAGTAAAGTTTCTTTCAGTATTCAATCAGCAAGAAAAGTAGAAGTAAGTGGTACTAATTTACTTGAACTAACAGTATTCGATCATACGATTACAAATGATGCTCTTAAAAATGAGACATTTGTAACTGTTAAGATTGAAGCTCCGCAGGAAGGAACATTTAGATCGACCGATGGATTTAATGAAATTACTTGGAATGGAAATTCTTCTGGATCTGCTATTGTTCAATCTTATTTTAACATTCCAGAAACAAATGAACATTACCTAATCTTACGTGCAGTTACTGGTTCAATTAATTATAATGCTCTCATTGACACAACTTTCTACCAGCCACTGCTTGATGTAAATAATGATCCTGTACTTGATAATCAAAATCAACCAGTACAAATTTACGCTAAACTAATTAAAAAACCAAATAGTGCTGGCAGCCCAAATGAATCATTAAGCAAGTCTGAAAAGAAAGATTACTTATACAGCAATAAGGATGCTAACGTACTGACGGTAACTCCAGGTGATATTATTCAAGATGATGATGCTGTACAGTATAGAGTCATCTCTGTTGAAGATGCTGGAGAAATTGAAGATACCTTCTACATCTTCGACATTAATGAAATTCAAAGAAGAATTCCTAATCAGCAAGAAGGTATTTACTATCTAACTTGTGTTAAGGGTAATGTTTCTCCATATCCAACTGGAGCTGGGGTAGACACAAACTTTAGAAACTTTAGATTCTCGCAGCCAATTTCACAGCTATATCCATTAAATTATAAGAATGATCCACTATGGTTCCAAGTAAGACCAGATGGTTCTAGAGATACTCTCATCACAGACGTACCACATACTATTTGTGCTGCAGATAACTATGTACATGGTCTGGTAAGAACCAATGATTATAAAAATAGTGAAACAAAAGAAGTTGTCCTAGATTTAATTAGTAATCCAGCACTTAATCGCTATGATTACACTGGATTAATTACTGCTCAAACTGGTAATGCAACTTCTGGTTCTGAAGATCGTAAGATTTCAATTTCTGGTAATTCAGAATATCCAACTGAAAATAGATTATATGTTGAACTTCGCAGACCTTCTATTGCTAGATCTGGTAACCACACATTTGAATATCTTGGTTTCGGTCCTGGTAACTACTCAACTGGCTTCCCACTTCGTCAAGAAGTTGTTCTTTCTGATGTTCAAGATTTCTATGCACAAGCAAAGCGTGAAGATGGCGGCATTGTATTCTACACTGGTCTAAACTCCAACGGCGACCTCTATATCGGTAACCGTAAGATCAACGCTATTACTGGCGAAGAAACCTTCTTAGAAAAAGCAGAACTTGTTTCTTCCGATGATGATGGCGGAGATCTTGGAAATCTTGTTACTACTTTTGAACTTCCTGTTGTATTTGAAAGAGACATTACTGTTGATGGTAATGCAAACTTCAATAATCCTGTAATAGTCAACGTTGAACCAAATGAGCCAAATGCGGTAACTATTGTATCTAATATTGATGCAAATTCTGGTGAAGATGTATCTTTAGATAGTGCTAGATATGTATTAAGTAGCATTGAATCTGAAGGCAATATTACACTACATAAGAACAAAATTTATGCTGGTGTATATGCATTCAATCCGAGAGGAAGTATAACAATTCAGGGTCAAAATTATAGCATTAGAACTCATGCTGACCAAACAAATGGTTACTTACCTTCAAATATCACCCCCCATCAAACAAATTCAAGTCTTGGCAAGCAAGTACAATATGGTCAAGAATCTCCAACAGCTGGTGATATTCTGTTTAAGGGTGTTGAGGTAGGCAAGACGGGATCTCTTGGATGGATTTTTGCTAACTTCTATACTAACAAGACAAGTGATGTATTCTCGGTAACGGCTGATGGTAATCTATCAGTGACATTTACAATGCAAGTTGGTGTTAATCCTTCTGATGTTGGAATTGAACAAGGTACTGAAGTTAAATTTACTGAATTTACTGGGAGATTTGAACCATTAAATGGCGTTAGAAAAGTTATTTCTACGACTGCAAATACATTTACGATTAGCACTCAAGTCGTTATTTCCCAAAGTCCCGACGACCCAACTCGTTTGAATCAAGAACAAGTAAATGCTAAGATTGAAGTTTCTTCTGTACGATGGAAAGAAGTGGGTGTTCTTGGTGCAGAAGCATTGAGAACGGAGACAGAAAATTACGGTGACTTTAGATTAGGAATTAATACTTTTGCAAGAGCGGATCATGCAGATCGTGAAGAAGGATTTGTTTCTGAAGCAACTAAGCCAAGAGCAAACCTAGATGTAGTTGGTACTGCATTTATTAGCGGAACTACATTAACAACTGGTCTTATAAATGAATTTATTTCCAACCCAGTTGCTGGCGATAGAGAGTTTAACCTAGCTGAGAATGCATTTATTGTAGGTGGAGATAGTGCAAACCCAGATAATATAGCAACATTTAGAATTTCCACCAAGAATGGCGGTAGAATTGGTATTAATGTAACAAATGCTAATTTAACAAAAGAACTATTTGTTAATGGTCAATCTGAATTTACTGGTGATGTGAGCTTAAGAACAGACCTTTCTGTTGCTGGGGGCAATATTACAAGCACTTCCCAGACATTTAATTTAATTACTGATTCTACCTTAAGAATTGTAAGTGCTTTCGACAAAGCTACTACAATTGACATCGCAAAAACTGCTTCTGGAAATCAAATATTCAACTTTGGAACTGGATCTTTAATCAGTAATCAAACATTTAATGTTGGAACTTCATCTGCAACAACTAAATTAAATATTCACACAAATTCTACTAATAATAAAACAAGAATCGGCATTTCTAGAGATGATTTAGATAGTGTTGTCAATGTCATTGAATTTGGGGGAGGATTCTTAAAAAACAGTAACTCTCCAATTGATGGTAGCTTGTTTAAAGTTAACAACAGATACACAGAAATCGCTGGAGATCTTAGAATTGGTGCTAACGATGGCTATAGCGACGCTAAACTGCAAGCATCTACAAATGAAGTTTCTTTATTTACAACTCAGGTATCTAGATTAAATTTTGGTACTAGTGCTGCTAGATTACAAATAGGTGCAAAGAGTGGCGAAACATCAATTAATAACACATTAGTTGTTAAAGCTGATACTTACCTGGATGGTGATGTAATTCAGCGTGGTGGTTTAAACAAAGGTTTATTTGCTATCAGAAGAGGTTCTTTCTCTACTGACACATATGCACACACAAACGGAAGTATTGATAATTTAAATCTAGATTTCTATGAAAAGGTAGAAATTACTACAAGATTAGATACAGCTGGTGCGTTAACTTGGGGAAGTACAAGTGCTCAAGTAGATCCCAATAATGATGAAGATTATTACTTATATCTAAGTGATAGAAGTTCTGCTATTGAGTTTGAAATTGGTTCTTATGTACTAATTGATCGTTCTGTTTTAGTTCCAGGACAAGATACTTCTAGATCGCCAGTTGGTGAACAATATAGTGAATTGCTTGAAGTTGTTGAAATAACTAACTTAAGCACAATTGGCGATGATGCAGGAGAAGAACTCAAAGTAAAAGTTAAGCGTGCAAGAAACGTATTAAATGTAAATGATACAATGATAACTGGAAATTCTCCAGTTGCCGTTGGTCAAATTGATTATCAACAATCTGGATATAAGTATCTTAGAACTGATCACCCAGATAATGCTATTCTTGTAAGATATGACTTATCAGAAGCAGCTAGCTTTATCAATAATACTGGTGGTGGTCTTTCCATTGAAACTGCAGGAATAGAAAGTAACCTAGCAACAGGTGTTTTCAGTGGAGATGTTAGTGAAGGTGATATCTTTAGATTAATTACAACAACAGGTAATTCTGAATTAACACAAGTTGTACGCATTGAAGAAACAACAAATCAAAGTTTTATAATTAATGATGGTGGTAATCCTGCAATTAATGTCTTTAGTGTTGATTCAACTAATGGAAACACGTTTATCTTTGGCAATACAGATGCTTATAAAAATGTAACTATTCATGGTTCGTCAACAGAAAATCAAGAACTGTTAAAAATTGTCGATGGAGATGAAATTGAAAGATTTGTAGTTGATACATATGATGGTGAAACGTATATTAGTGGTGATTTAAGAATTGGCTATGGAAATTATGATAATACAATTTTTGATAGGGTATTAGTTAATTCTAAAACTGGAGACATCAATGTAAGAGGTGGCGATTTAGTAGTTACTGGTGATACTACAACAGAACAGGATCCAAATGAGAAATTATTCTTACAAAATAACACAGGAAACTTAACAATTTCTGGAGTACATAACTCAACTGCTATTGAAGGAACTAATTTATTTGAAGCTAATTTGCAAATTAATGGTGGTCAACTTACTGTTAACAAAAAAGTTTCTGGTGAGGACTTAAAATTATTTGAAGTTGAATATATATCTGGAACTGTTAATGTTCCTAAATTTGGAGGAGCAGTTAATTTTGCTGGTCAAGAAGGATTCTTTACACATACTGGTGCTAGAAAATGGAAATATATTGATGCTTCATTAGATACAGAAGCTTTAGAAGTTAATGTGAATTATTTTATTGCTCCTACCGCTACGTTAGTATTAAAACTACCAGAAAATCCAGTTACTGGAGATATGATTAGAATTATTGATGTCGGTGGAAATTTAACATATAATACTTCACTTATTGTTCTTGCTTATGGTACTACTTCAATTCAAGGAGATAATACACAATCTGGTCAAGCAATAGTTGATGGTTATAATGGAGGAGAATTGGTAGTTCAAACTCCTAATGCTGCATTTGGTTTGGTTTACTTAGGACAATTTAATTATGATGGCACTGGAACTGGTGCTGGAGATAGTTTTCAAGGTTGGTGGTTAGTAGAAATCTAAAATGGCAAAATATTCCGAACTTAGAACTATGAAAGCCCTACCCATTGGCTCAGTGCAGCCATGGGCAGGACCATTGACAAGAATTCCCAAAGGATGGTTACTATGCAATGGCGCAGAATTAAATTCAGAAGATTATCCTTTATTAGCTAGAATTTTAAAAGATTCTTATGGTGGTACTAATTTTGGGGGATCATTTCCGAATTATACAGGAACATTTAGATTACCTCCAACTAATCAGCGAGGATTAGCCGATATTGATGTTCAATATTTTAGTGATGATACTACAACTGAAGTGAATGGAGAAACCGTAAAAAGGCCAGCTCCTATCGATAATTTAGAAGCATTAACTGTTTTAACTGTAGAGAACGATTTTATTGCTGTAGATGGTGATGGTAGTTTATCTGCACCTACAGTAGTTTTTGCTACCACAGATTTATTATTCAGCTATACTCCAGATCCTGATGGATTTATTGCTGGGGTACTACTAGATTTTATTAATTCTGGTCCTCCTCCATACACAGCAGAAACTGTCGTATTTTCAAATGTGGAGGCAGTTGGAGGATCTGCTGGCGTAAATGATACAAAAGCAACATTTAAAGTAGTTATTGGAGCGGGAGATGTAGACGGTGTAACTCCAGGACCAGTTGAAATTAGAAGAGAAAATGGTGGCGAAGGGTATGCTGCTGGAGATTCATTGACTATTCGAGGTGAAGCTTTTTCTTCAATCGGTGGTGTTACTGGAGTAAATGATTTAATAATTACTGTCACTTCAGTTGGAGATGGATTTTTTAGCGGTTCTATTTCTGGACAATCTATTATTAATGGTTTTGATATTAGACCAGTTTACGTTATTGGGAGAAAATTATCAAGACAGCATTTTCCACAACACTATCATGGTGGGCAATATAGAACAATTAATAAAGGCGATGCTACAACCACACCAGGAAGAGGTGCTGGGGTATATCAAAATGCTGAAATAGATGTAGTCGAATATTGGACTTGGGAAAGAGGATTTAATGGTATTCTTGGTCAAGATGATACAAGAACAACTCCAGAATTAAATAGTATTGGAAATGTTTGGGCTGGCGCTTGGAATGTACTGCAAGGAGATGGAAGCCCAGGTGAGGTAAGAACAGTTAACTTAACTTCACCATTCCAACCTGGGGCTGGAAGATATGCACTTGCAGTTGTGGATGGCACTGATGATATTCCAAAAAGGAATAGATTAATCTCAACTGCAGCAAATAGTCACGGTGTTGGTAAAGATTGGTTTCAAAAACCGTGGATTGGAGCAAATTTAAGAGATGCACAAGGTAGTTCTACTCCAGATAATCTAAAATTACAGCATTTACTTGATACGGGAGAATTTCAAATCGATGTTAGAATTCCTTTTTCTGATGATATTCAATTAGTAAAAACTCCAAACTATGATAATGGAGGAAATAATCCTGGAGATAGTGAAGGTATTTTTGGATTTACTGAAGCTCTATATAATACAGCTGGCAATAATTATAATGTAGAAACTGTAGTAGATCCTACAATAAATAATGTAATTTTACCACACGATCATAATGGATCTTTTAATATAATATATGATGATAGTGGTTTAAGTATAAACCCATCTATTAGTGTTAAAGTCAGACCAGACATAGTACCAGATAATATCGAAAATGCATTTCAAATAACATACAATGTTCCATCACCTTCGTTAGCAATCATACATTTAATCAGAGCATACTAAAAATGGCATATTACACTAAAGAAAAAGCAAAATTTGGTGGAGTTACTGGAACTATTTTACCATTCACTGTGGAATTGCCATTTGTAAATAATCCAAATGAAGATATTTGGAAAAATTTATTACCAGCAGGATTTTTGAGATGTAATGGTGATATTTTAAACGCCAGTGTTTATCCTTCGTTGGCTGCTGTATTAGGAACAGGTTCTAATTGTGCATTTGCAAAAGTTCCTGAGGATTTGGCGGCAGATGAATTTCAACTTCCTGATATTGGATCAAAATATATAAGATCTTCACTAGCATCTGGACAATATTTAAATTTGTTTTTAGAAAGTGATAATACTATAAGAAAAGTTGGTTCTGAAATAGAAGTACAATCTTTAATTGGTAGTGAAGAAACAATTTCTTATTCTGGAAATTTTACTGTAATTGGTCAATCTGGAATAAGATTTAATGGGTTTCCAATTTACAGATCAAACACAGGATTTACTGATACCGATGCTTTAACGGAGGATAATTTCCAAGGTCATGGACATAAAGCAGATGTTGGTGTATTTTCATATTTGGGAAATTGGTCTGAAAGTAGATTTAATGACAATAGAGGAGATTCTGCTGGTAATGGAGACAATACTGGTCAAACAGAAGGATCTAATAACGGAGTAATTTTAGATTTTCCAGATGGTTCTTCTGGAACAGTATTTCATAATCACCCAATTAATTTACCTGGATCTATTACACTTAAAGATCCATCTAACAATACTTTAGCTTATTCATTCGGTTCTCAAAATATTTCTCCCGATGGTCTAACAAGTACAGTTACAGTAACAACAGAAAATCTTAAGAAATTAGATGATGCAATTTCTCCATATATTTTAGTAGAGTACATTATAAAGATATAAAAATGGGAGTAGTATCAGCAACAAATTGGAGTACTAGATCAGAAAAATATAACGAAGCAACTCCATATCCTTTTGTAGTTTCTATTGAAGATAATTGGTCTACGTTTCTTGTAAGCAAGGGAATTGTTGGGGATGGGACTTATGTATTTGATGTAATTTTTGAAGATTCGGGTAAACAACAGTTTCGAACTAGCGCCGATGGGGATGCATATTTTTACATAGATGGAGTTTACGAATTTAAATTATCTAGCGAATCAACATCACCTATAACAACAACCAACAATTTATACGAAAAAAATAAAATATATCGAATTACTATTGTAGGAAATAATACAGATAGAGGTTTAACTTCAGTAGCTGCTGAATGGGTTGGATATGAATATGCCTATGTTTCTATAAATTCTTTTACATCGACTCAATTTATAGAATCTGGTGGAACTTTAATTCCTACAAGTAAGGTAAATTTATTCTGGGATATAAACAATGCGAAAGAAATTTTAATTGATAATAATGTTGGTGACGTAACAGGTTTTACAAGCAAAATAGTTGATACATATTTACAGTCAAAATATCCAGAAAATTCTCCAGCAACAAAAACATATACTATAACTGCAGTTGGTTATGTACCAACAGATATTCAATCAAAAACTCTTACTGTATCAATAAATAACGATAATGAATTTGAGTATTTTGAACAGGGAGTTACTAAATTTTACGAAATTCCAAGTTTTCTAGATATTGATTCCGATGAAGAACAAGTGCGTCTTTTGGGTAATATTTATGGAATTGATATGAAAACTAATCTTAGTTCACCAAACGGACAGTTTACAATAGCAATTGAAAATAGTACATCTTCTTTTTCTACATCAACAACAGTAGATCCAGGAGATCAAGTTTATATAAAATTTAGTCCTCCTCCTTTTAGTACAGATGAGTTTGGAGAACCAAATATAACTCAATACGTAATGGATATTGGTCCAATACGTAAAAAATTTAATGTTGGTAGAAGAGCACCTAACATTAGAGCAGTAGATTTTGATGCTTCTGATGTATCAGAAGGTATTCCATATCCAGATATTGACACCATTGAAGGTAATCCAACTGAATATTTAATAACGTCTATTCCTTCTATTGATACTCAAAGTATTGAATTAGTTACTCCAAATGGTCCTCAAATAACAACTAATATAAAAAATTATTCTGAAGGACATATTACATCTCCAGTTGAATTGCGAGTTATTCCTTCTGGAACAACAGATGCACAAAAAGAACAAATACAATTCGTAGAACCAAATAATTTTTATGTAGATGATCCAACTCAGCGAAGAATTTTAAACAATATAGATCTTTCTTCTATAACGTTACGAGCAGGAACAACACATTCCCCAACAAATCCAAATCAAATAAGAATAAGACAAGGAAATGCAGTACTAACTGCATATAATGTATTGCAATAAATAATTATAAAAGAAAATGGCTGCATCCTGGAATAAAAATCCTATTTACGACACATCTAAAGATATAGAATTTTTTTCTGATGTAGAAGATACAACAGATACTATCATTATACCTTTTGCTGTCATTCGAGTTTATACTGAAGCATGTGGTGGTGGCGGTGGTGGTGGTAAATCAAATGCTGATTCACAAGATGCATTTCCTGATGATGCAGCAAGTGGAGGAGGCGGAGGAGCATGGTGTTATAAAAGTTGGAATGTAATAAAAGGCGATGAATTTACCTTCAAAGTAGGTAAAGGTGGTAACGGAAAAACGGGTCAATCTGGAGTAGGTGAAGATGGAGGAGACAGTGAAGTAAGTTACACTACTGGGTTAGCTAATATTCCAATGATTGCTGGTGGTGGTGATGGTGGTGCTCGATCTGCAGCAGCACCTGGAGGTGTCTTTTCTGGAGCTGATGGTGGAGTAAATGGAAGATCTACCGATGTAATTATTTCTAACAATAGAGATGCTCGTGGTGGAAGAGGTGGCGGTGCAGCTGGTCAAGGATCTGGTTCAAGAACTAATGGTTTGTTTACCGTAAATTGGTCGTGTTGTACTAGCTGGCAAGGGGATGGAGACAGTGGTGGACAAGCTGTTTGGACCTGTTTACAATATACAAATTATAGTGTAGATGTAGAAGCTAGAATATGCGGCGGTCCTGGTGGAGCTGGTGTTGGTGTTGGCGGTCTTTTATTAAACTCAGGAATAAATGCTGATACAGCTCCAGGAGGTTATTACCGAGTAAATGGTAAGCCAGGATCATTATATGGAGGAGGTGGTGGTGGATCTTCAGGTGGTCACGGAAAAAATGTATTTACATTATTTGATTCGGGATATGGTGATTTACAAAGTGCTACTGGTTCTAATCAAATCATTGGCGGACCATTTTTCTTTGCTTGTTATGGCACTGTATTTACTTTAAGTAATATAAGATTGGGAACTGCAAATAGCGGTGCTGGTGATGGTGGTGATGGTGCTAGAGGATTTGTTTACTTATCAGCAAATTATAAAGAACCAGAAATTCTTGGTGTGGAAATACCTACGGTATATAATCTCGAAGGGACTCCAACTAAAAATATGACTTGTAATTATGTAACAAAATATGCTAGTGAAGTATGGTTAAATGATTCTCAAGGAAATGAAATGTTTAGAATTACGGTAACAGATGCCCAAGGAGAACCAGATAAAGTACCTGATGGAGGAACAAATTTTGTTTCAACTCTACAATCAAGAGTAGAAAATGGTATCTCTCCAGCATGTGATACGTTTACTTTTTACGCCAAAGGTCCAGGAGGACAAGTAAGTCAACAAGTACAAGGTTGTATCTATAATGACGATTGTATTAAAGATGTAGTTATACCAAATCAAGGACCATTTGATCCAAATGAACCTGTTAGTATAAATGTAAAAATTGAAGATATTGATATGCCAACTAGAATTCAGGTTTCTAGTGGTCTAACATTTGATATAGATTTTCAAGGATTAAATATTGGTAGTTCTTCGTTAATAACCAATAACCAAACGGTGACATTAAAAACAAGAACGTTACCATTTTGTACAGACGAAAGAGGACTGCAACACTATAGAAATTTGTATGTAGAATTTGGCAGTGGTGAGGGTTATTGCAACGTTAAGAGGTATGATTTTACAGTTATTACTAGAGAACCAGTTATAGCTGAACAACAAATTGATTTTACTGATAATAGTATTTCTTTCCCATATCCCAAAATTGATACTACAGATGTTGTTCCTACTGAATATTTAAGCAATAATAATGGTCCTGTTCCTATACAAGATATTGAATTAGCTGATCCTTATGGGGTTCAAGTAAGAGTTTTAGATACAGAATTTTCAACTTCATATACAAAAGATTTCCAAGACACCAGAGCACAGCAATCATCTGATGCTCAAGTACAAGTTAATCGTAGTGAAGCTGGATTGCAAGCATGGAGAAATCCAAATATTATTGGTGTTAATGAATTGCCACCAGCAACTGGTCCTTGTATAACAAATGAATCATAAATAAATTTAAACTATTATAAAGTTACCATGGGCAAGAAATTAAGTGATCATCAACCTAATAATTTAAAGCCAGATTCGATGTTTACTTCTGAAATTATCAAATTTGAAAATATTCCAGAAGGAGAAAAAGTAGAAATTAAGGCAAGTAAACCAATTGAAGTTAGAGTCAATAATGGTAAGTGGATTCAAATTATTCCTGATTAATAGATAAATACTAAAAGACAAAGATTAATCTTTATAAATGGCTGAAAGAGTACTTGTAGGCGCTCAAGATACGGTAGAAATTAGATACCCAACTCCTTCAACTTGGAACACTCAAGTTGAAGTAGAAGTTAGAGTTGGTGCATCTGATATTGATACCATATTATTTGGAACAAGGATTCCACAAGCAAAAACCCCAGAATTCGATAACCTACTACAGTATCAAAGAGGATATGATAGCACAAGTGCTACCAGTTACGTATTTTCTTTTGAAAGAGATACATTTTATTATACTGACGAATTCTTAATTGATCAAATAGAATTAAGAGTTCCTATTATTATTTCAGCTGAAACTACTGGTCCAAAAAATTTAAGTGCTAATGTTGAGGAATGTGCATATGAAATTAATGGCAGTGGTACTTGGGTAAATATTGCAAATTCTAAAGTATCATTTACTGGCAATATTACCAAAGATTCTAAAGTAATCACAAACGTTTCATCTACCAGTGGTTTGTTTGTTGGGATGTCAATTAGTGGCAATCCACATATTAGTGGAATGATTACTGCTATTAATGCAGCAGCAAATACAGTAACTTTAACTAATTTAGCAAAATCTTCAGCCTTATCTTCTTCGCTAACTGCATATAATACAGTTAAAAAAGGAGACACTGTAAGATTAAGAATTAAAACTGAAGATTGGTACACTACAAGTACTAAATTAACATGTCAAATATCTGATGAAACCTGGGGAACTGATCTTAACGAGCCAGCAACAACAACTATTGGCACTTGGTCTATTACAACAAGACCACAAAAATTAGCAATTCCTCAATTTTATTTCTTTGATTATGTTGATATTACCGCAAATGAATTTGGTGGTTGGAAATATTTTGATATTCCAGTAACACAACTAACATCCACAACACCAAATGGTGTTGATTTTGATGTCATTCTACAAACTTCAGTAACTTTTGATGGAGAAGTATCAAAAGATGGAGGAGCAACTTGGGTTAATGCTTCTAATTCACCGATGCTTAGTGTTTATGCAGGTGACATAGTAAAATGTAGGGTAAAAATTGGCGAAACCTACACAACAAAAACTAAGTCAATAATTACTGTATATTCTATTGCTGGAGAAAAAGAGAATCTTGGATTTCCTACAGATAGAGAAAATAATATTGTAGGAACTTGGGGATACACAAAGATTTTGCCTGGAATAACTCAGTCGTCTGAAGTAACACAGACGATGGCTACAGTTACTGATGATTGGTATATGTGGACGGAAGTTGATCGTTACCCAGATCAATTTTCATTATCTCCAATATATACCATTTCTGATGGAGATGAAGTTGTAGTTTCCAGTACAAACGTTTTCAATTTTGCGGAACCAAGTTTTAATCAACAGGTTCCTGACTTTGTTTATAAATGTGATTTTACGGTAAGTGGTCTTGGAACAGAATATCCTGCAGGAGCCTATGCCGAAATAAATTCAGATGAAACTAAAATTATAGTAACTAATAATACATTATTGCCAGGAGTAAATATTGGTGTAGATGGCATTGATACTTCTATTGTAAACGGACAAACGGTAGAAATTGAATGTATTGTTGCAAAAGCAGGTGCTAGAATTAGAAGACAAAGATCTAACAGTCAGGGAGGATTTGATTTTACTGAATGGTCTGATCGAGTTTATGTAATAAATGGTGACATCATTAATGTACAATATGCATCACCAAATGATTATAATACTAGTATTAATAGCATTATTAGATTTTTAGGACCACCATTTGGTGGATCTTTAGGGAATCCCACGCAGGGACCATCTGCTGATTTAAAATCAGAATTAGATAAACAAGATACAATTACAATAAAAACTAGACTTGCTAGAACAAAACCATATGAATTTAAAATAAAAAATGTTTATGATGCAGATCCAAATGACAGTTTTGTAGATACTGTTTCTCTTAGGGGATATGATGTTGACGTAAATGGATTTGTTTCTTCTATTAATGGACTATCTCAAATTAAAACTCCATTAATACAATATTCATCAAATGTCATATCAATTCCAAGACCATTTACTCCTACAGGATCAGTTTCTCTTTTCGTAAAAGGTTCTTCTGGATCAAATTATGGAGATCTTGTATCTACTAGCGTAAGAGTAGGAACTTCTACTAATTACTACGAAGATGAATGGTTAGTATTTAATAAAGAAGGACAAGATTGGATTTATACGAGTTGGGGAGGTTCAAATTTTTACAATGAATTTGAATTCCCACCATTTGCTTCGGAGTTATATTTTGTTTTAGTTGGAGCAGGTGGCGGAAATGGAGGAGATGATGCACCAAACAGCTTTGGTGGTAGAGGAGGTAAAGGTAATGTATTAAGAGGTGTTATAACTTTACCCGATGAACTGCTATTCGCTAGCTACAGAAGAATTCGTGTTTATTCTCCACAAGCTGGTGTTGATGGTGTTTCGTCATTAAGTGGTGCTTCTGGAGGAACTGGTGGATGGGGTTATGCAATTGGTGGTAATGGTGGAAATGCTGGTACAGCAAATTCAGACCGTTCTGGTGGCGGTGGTGGAGGCGGTGGAGCTGCTGCAATCACTTTTGTTACTAGAGATGAAAATAACGTAGAAACAGAAACACTTCTTGCTTTAGCTGGTGGTGGTGCTGGTGGCGGTGGTGCAGGTAATGATACAAGCACACAAGAATCATTCCAAAATGCTCATTGGGATGTTGTAAATGAAAATAACGCCGCAATTGGTACTATAAAAGGAAATTTATCTGGTTTATCTTTATCAGGAAACAATGGAGAAACTAATCCAGGACAAGGTGGTGGTGCTGGTGGTGGAGGCGGTGGCTTTGGTGTGGGTGGATATATCATAACAGAGAAACGTGATAATATTAGCGGTGGAGGTGGTTTTTATGGAGATACTGGAGTCGTTCTTCAATCTAATGACTTGGATGCAACTGGAGGAACAGGTGGCGGAGCTTACTATAATTCATCATATGTATCATTACTTGATGATTATGAATATGGTAATTTTGGTTCTGCTGCAAATGAAGATGGAGAAGTTTATGTATATTACGCACCACAAGATAGGACACCAATTTTCGTAGGAACATTTGAAAATACACTTGATGCAGAGCCAGGAATAACAATCCAATCAAATAAAATTCAAGTTACTGATATTACTGGTTTAGTTGATGTTACGATATTTAATAGAGGAACTACTGGAGCCTCATTTTATAAATGTGATGAAAATCAACAAAATTGTCAAGAACAAGGAGCAACAGGTTTTGTTACAAATAATCAATGGATTTACTTAGAAGCAGCTCCTGGTAATGCTTATGAAAGTCCATATACAGTAGAAGTAATAGTAGGCACAAGAACAATATACTGGGATATTCAAACTAAAGAAAAACCAGATGAATTTCCAGATAATATTTACGAAATCCCAGATAAAATTGGAGTAGAACCAAGTACACCAATTGATGCATTAAAAACTGATGTTAATTATGTTCCAAATGTTGTAGAAAGTGATGCAGTAGTAATTACTGGTATTAATACAAAAACTAGAATTACTGCAACCGCAGTTGTTGAAAATAATGTTCAAATTTCAATATGTGATGTTAACGGAGTATGTGGTCCATGGAAAGATCCTTCTAATGATAATGATCCTGTATTAATTGGTAATGGTGAATATTTTAAAGTTAGAATGGATGCTTCTACTAGTTATAGTACGACAGTAAGCACTAGAATTAGAGTAGGAACAGATCCAAGTGGGTATATTTATAGTGTATCAACTAGAAATCCCCCTGATATTAATCCAGAAGAATTTTTATTTTTATCTGCTACTAGTGTAGAACCAGGAACAAGAACAAGATCACCAAATACAATTAGAATTAATGGTTTATCAGAACCAGTATTATTTACTGTAGATGATCCTCAAAGTAATGATGAACAATACATCAGTATTGTTTTAAATGACGTTTTAGTACAATCTAATACAGTAACTGTAGAAAATAGAGATACTGTTAGATTAATTTACGATTCTCCAGATATAATTGGGGCTTCATGGACATTTAACGTAACTGCTGGTGGTTATACTACTACATGGTTTGTTCAAAATGCAGGCAATGCTGCCACAACTCCAGATCCATTTACATTTACTACAAAGAGTGGAGATGCTGGCATTTATGTAGAAACTGATGAAATTATTCAAATTACTGGTCTTGGTGCTGGTGTTGATGTTGGAGTTTATTTAACAAATGGAGGGCAAGTAAGATCTTCCAATACAATAGCTGGTATTGATTCTGCTAGTTGGTATACAGCAACAATAAATGATCAAATTTCGGTCCAAAATAATACATATATTCAAGTTAGATTATTTTCTAGTTTAATTCCTGGGTTACCAAAATCGACTAAAATTTATGTTGGAAGTTACTCAACTGTTTTTACAGTTTATAGTGCAGCAGATGCTGGTGATATTATCAAAGGTCAATGGTATAGTAGCATTCAACCAATTATTAGAGATGAAGCGGGAGCACAACTTGGTAGATTCTCTTCAAAATTTGATGGACTTCCAATTGGTTCTTTGATGCCAGTATTTAAAGATACTACACAAGAATATAATTGGGGAGATCTTGATGGAAATCTTAACTCAAGATTCCATGGTTGGATCTATTGTGATGGAAGAGCAGTAAGTAAAGATGACTACCCATTATTATATGATCTATTTACTAATGGTGGTAGAACTGTAGCTTACTATAATGAAGATGCAATCACTGGAGAATTTTTCCTACCTGATTTTAGAAATAGAAAAGTTCTTGGTACTGGAGTAGTTGATTCTACCTCATTGGCATCTCCAATTGTAAATCCAACATATTCACCATTAGGATCAACTTCTGGTAATATAAGTGGACAGAGGCCAGGATGCGTTGGTGGAATGTGGTTTATTGACACTATTGGTGATCCTGGGTATGATGGCCAACAAAATACAGAGCTAGAGCAAGTATATACTCCTGCTGAGGGTCAAAAAGCACAAGAAAGTCCATACTTTACTGTAGCAAATATCAGAACCCAAGGATATAATAATGTTACTAATAGTATACAATTTTCCACATCAGGTAGCATTACAGCTCCAATTTCTATTGGTTCTGTTAGAATTTTTGATGTTCCTTTACATACTCACTTGTTAATTACTGGCCAACCAGATCCTGGCAGAAACAAAGGTATTGTTTTCTGGGGCAGAAGAGGTGGAATAAATCAAGGAAAATTAAATCAAGTTTGGATCGAATCTTATCCTAATCCCCCAACAGATTCGTCTCCAACTAGACCCAAAACTGCGATTATTAATTTATGGGGTTATGCAGTAGCTCCAGTAACTACTACCGACAATGATGTTATTGGTACACCAAATACACCAACGAGGGGTCCAAATTGGTATTATAGATTTTCTCAGTATTCTGGTGAGATTATAGATCCAGATCCTTTTGGGGGAGGAGTATATTATCAAGGTCAATATGTTTCAGACAATGGATTTCTTAGTGGAGTTGTGATTAATTTTAATGCTTTTAATGGATCAACGAATGAACTTGAAATTAAAAAATATATTGATTGGGATGGATTAGCTATATCTGAAACAAGATGGATTGCTTCTGTTGATATTCCAGAAAAAGATATTTCAATTAGAGGATTTACTCCAGCTGAAAAATCAACACATAGTCATTTCTTATCAATAATTCAACCTGGACCATTAAATAATACATACAGTTATGGTCATGCGTCTGCAGAAGGAACTGCAAAATCTGGAACACCAAGTACAGATGTAGTTAATGTAACATTTAGTGCATTAGATACTGGTTTAGAAGTATTACCTGGAACATTTGTTCTTTCAGGTAATAAACAATTAATTCCAACTCCAGAATTAAGTCCACAAAATAAAATACCACTAATTACTCCATACACATGGGTCAAGTGGCTGATTAAAGCATTCTAAATATTAACATAGAAGTATAAAAACGATGGCACTACAAGCATTTAATCCAAATGATTTTATTTTGCAAGAAATTGTCTCACCAGATAATAAAAAAACTTTGGTGGAGTATGATGCTGCACATAGAATGATTTTAGTGCGTGTCAAAGAAATTATTAATGGAAAATCTGAAGATAAGTATAGAGCTGTTTATTTTAAACAAAATATTAATGATAATTTTTTGAATGCTTTACCAGATGAATTTTGTAATGATAAAGATAAATTAATTTTGTTTGCTATTTATGATGATGGATCTTATGATTTAGTAAAGCAAAAAATGAAATATGATTTTGCGACCAAACAAGCAAAATGGGTTAAATATGAAAGTAATGAATTGTCATTAGAACAGGCAAAAGAAATATTTGATGTGTTAAAATCAATGTTGTTTTTACAACAAATTATTGAAAAAAAAGAAAAACATGATGCTATTTTAGAAATTGTAAATAAGCAAGAATATCTAGATTTACGTTACGAAGAGTATTGTCAACAAAGAGATATTTTATTGAGAGAAAGTGATTATAGAGTTTTGGAAGATTATCCAGAGTCTTTTGAAGGAGAAAAAAATTTATGGATTACTTGGAGAGAAATTTTAAGAAATTTTGTGAAAAAACCATCTGACTTTACTGATCCTTTAGAATACATTACACATTGCGAAAATTTTGCTTGGCCACATGATCCCTTAGTATATTATTCTACGTATCCAAATTTAGATGTTGAATACCTTTCAACCGAAGATCAATTTAAAAAACAATATGAATTAATTTCAACAGAAGCACAACAAAGAATTAGTAATAATATTTTATCTGCATCACTAGAAGCAAAAACAAGAAATGAAAAAGGTATTCCTATTAATAAACAAATATTAGATATTGTAGAAAAATATAGATTATTGGAAGGAGTTCTTGAATTAAATATTAACGATTTAGTAGTGGAGGGTTAAAATGATAATTCCAAGAGATTTTTTAGAATATTTAAAACATGATACTGCAAAAGATGCTTCTACTGTTATGATTCTTCGTCCAATCGGACCTGATGGAGTTAGCGATGCAGAGAGAGCAAGTCAAATCTATTCTGCATATCATCTTAATTTAGAGCCAGAGTGTCCTGGATTATTTGATAAACTTTTATATAATGAATTTGTTTTTGTAGAGTTTGAATCAGAAGAAGCTGCATATCAATTTGCATTACAAAATCTTCCAATGAATAAAGATTCTGTGGAAAGTGAGTATTGGATTCAATTTTTTATTATTAGTAATGGTGAATATACATACTCAAATGATAGTTTAAAAGCATTATCAGCAGCTATTAATGAAGTAGATACATTTTGATCTGAACCCTGACAGAGTTATTCTACTGGGTTTCTTGGGTGGTGTCAAGCCCAGTTATCAAACCGACACATGGGGGTTGACACCCCCCTTTTTTTGTGCCATACTAATGGTATCCAAACGCAATCCCATGAAACTTCGCCCCCAGCAAGAGCAATCCCTCGCCGCCATGCAACGCCATCAGTTCGGGCAGATCATCGCTCCTACTGGTGCTGGCAAGACCTTGATCATGATCTTCGATGCCATGCGTCGTATGCGTGAGGCTACCACACCACAGACCATTGTTGTCTGTGCTCCCCGTATCCTTCTGGCAGAACAGCTATCCAGTGAGTTTCTTGAGTTTATTGATGATGCTAACGTTCTTCACGTTCACAGTGGAGAGACGCACCACAAGAGCACAACCAACCCGCAGGTAATTGCTGCATGGGATGAGGTTGTTGACAACCACAAACTTATCTTCACCACATACAATTCTCTTCGTCGCCTCAACGAATCTGAGATTCATATTGATGTCGCTTACTATGATGAAGCACATAATGCAGTTCGCACTGACTTTTTCGATTCTGTGGCATCTTGTAATGCTACTAACTACTATTACTTTACTGCTACTCCCAAGCATCGCCGTTCTTCGCTCGGCACTGGCATGAACAACAAGATTGTTTTTGGTCAGATTATTTCTAATATTTCTGCACCAGAACTTGTTGAGCAAGGTTGCATTCTGCGTCCTACAATCGACATCCATGAAGTTGATTACGAACGTCAGAAGGGTCTCAGTGCTGCTGACAACGACCACAGCACCCTACTCGATATGATTGACGGATTGGACTCTAGGAACGCCCAGAAGGTGCTTGTAGCGGCTCCCAGTAGCAAAGTGCTCTGGCAGATGCTTTCTCGTACTACGGTCCTTGCAGACCTCGCTGAGCGTGGCTACGATGTTCTTCACATCACCAGCAAGTTTGGTGCTTATGTCAACCAAACTAAAGTTGACCGTGAGACATTCTTCGATACCTTTAACACATGGGGTCAAGATTCTGAGCGTAAGTTCATTATCTTCCACTACAGCATTCTGTCTGAGGGTATCAACGTTCATGGTCTGACTCACACTATCTTGCTTCGCAATCTTCCTATCGTTGAGATGGCACAAACCATTGGTCGTGTCATTCGTCTCAACGAAGAGGATTCTAAGGATATTGCTGCTGGCAAGATTGAAGCTGGTAACTTTGCCATGTATCGTAAGAGCACTGGTTTCGTAACTGTGCCTGTGTTCAAGAACTATGGTAAGAAAACTCAGCGTCGCCTTGAAGAAGTTGTCGATACTATCTTCGTTAAAGGTCAACCTGCTATCGACGTTCGATAAATATTTTAGACGCAAGGTAATTATGCTTTCATCCCAAACTCGTCTTCGTCTGGAAGACATCGCTGCACGTATTCAAGGTGGACTAAATGTTTCTTTTGAAGAAATGCAATGGGCACAAAAATGGGCAGATCACAATAAAAGTGCAGAAGCAATTCTAAGGAAGGCGAGGAGAATTGCTATTCAGGGTGAAGCGCCTGAGGGTAGTTTAGACGAACTAATGCAAGCAATGGACATTGGCGATCCCGATCCTTCTAATCATTTGATTGGTCCTCAAGATCCTACTACGCTTGCTGAGTGGTTTAAACAGGACAAATCTGATGATTGGAGGCAAAGAGATTGATGATTTATTACTACACACTATTTACATTTTTTGCGATTGTATGCTACCTTATTATTGTAGATAAAAACGTAGCAGATTACATTGTTCTTCAGTGTATGAACGCTGTAGTGCAAATCAAACGACTCATTTGGATGATTCGCTTTCATCCAAACAATCCCATCGCCAAATGGATGTGGGAACGTAGAGTACAAAAAATGATCAAAGAATTTGAAAAGGAGTATCAGGATGACCCATTACGACAGATTGATTGACACAATTAAGCAAGAGCTATGGGAATTTTATGGTGACGTTGCTGTGTGGGATGAAAAAAGAGCAGAAGTAGCAGCACGAAACATTCTTGAGCATGTAGAAGAATTTCAATCTATTCGTACTTTAGCAAAACAGTGGAGGGCAAGTGATTAATGGACTTATATGCAGGCTCAATAGTTAGATATATTGGTTGTTCTCAAGAACAAATTAATTGGGGTAATAATGATGATCCAAGAAGTTTCCTAATTATTGGTCATCGTTATTATGTTGAACATGTAGAACATCACTCCCAGCATACTAAAATAGAGTTGCGTGGAGTAACTGGTAAATTTAACTCAGTTTGTTTTCAAGTAGTAGGAAAGTAAAATGCAACTATACTTATTTGTGCAAGAAGGCTGCAGACCATGCATGTATGTTGAAACTCAACTAAAAAAAGCAGAAGGTTGGGAAGAGGTGGTAGAAATTGTTAACGCTAAGGATGCAAATGGCGAGTGGTGTGATTTAGCAAAAAGATTTTTAGTTGATGTAACACCTACTCTTGTCTTTTTTGATACTAACTTGCATGTTGGTTATCATAACCCAGTAATGAATAAATTTACTGAATCAAACAATATGAACTCGGAATTTTGGAAAGGTTTAGTTTCTTATGAACGGGAGTGGAGGAAAAAGCATGGGAATGTTTGATTATTTCAGATCTTCATATGATCTGGGAGAACAGTTTACTGATGTAGTGTGTCAAACCAAAGACATCGAAGATGGTATTGGTGGCACTATGACTGATTACTGGTTAGATCCTGCTGGTCAGTTGTGGTATCCAGATTATCGTCACACACATACACTCGAAATCTATGAAGAGGGTCATCCAAAATATGATCCGAAAAAAAGTTTTTTTAATCATGAGTGGATTCCAACTGGACAACATGGTAGATATCAACCTCACCACATTACTAAGTATGTTGAGGTGTATCCTGCCAATTGGAAAGGAGCGTGGGAAGATTGGCCACGCTTGAAAATTCACTTTAAACGTGGTATACTACAAGATTATGAGGACATTACAGGACGATGAAACTGATTACACTCAAGCATCGTTATGATTATGGTCATGACTGGTATGTTCAAATCCTACACACAAAGCGTTTTGCATTTCTTCAAGCATCTGTTAGTTGGAATGATTATGCCAGTTGGCCATATCTCCAGATAAAATCTGGTAGTGGTAGTGTATTCAATTTGATATTCTGGGTCTATAGATTCGGAATTGATTTTGGTTTCCTTGAGCATACATGGAACTGGGATTACATGGAATTCGTTGATTTGGAGGAAGAAGATGTACAGCACACCAGTTAGATCAACAGCACCAAAAAAGAACAATAGAACCACCTTGAACTGGTGGGAATATTGGATTGGACACTGCTGGATGACTGGATGGCAAACCATTCGCATCAACTTTAGAGTATGGGCAGATCTTATGGGTTCAACCTATGAGAATTATGCTCTGCTCAAAGATGATGATCCAGAACAAGAATGTATTGAATGGTTCTGGGTTGGTCTGAATGATGATGATGTTTATCCCAAAGAGTTTCTTGAAGGACTCATGGAAATGATGGATCGTATTGATCGTGGCGAAGAAAAACTCATTCCAATTGACGAGGTTTTCTTTGAACGAATGAAAAAACTTACTGATGGAGTTGAACTCGATGACTTATGATGAATTGTATGAGCACATTACCTTTTATGTTGATCAAGAACTTGACACCAAACGTAAAGCATGTTTGATTCTTGGTGCTGTCATGGAGTTTCAACTTGATTGCCTCGATGAAGGTGTAGACCCTCGCACTATTGACATGACTGGTTTTGTGAATGAAAAACTTGATGAATTAGAATGAAACCAACATCTAATCCACAATACTTCTAACGATGACTGAAACCAAAACCTATCCCTACATCAAATACATTCCACATCTGTTTATACTTCGTATAATTGTTCTTGGTCCGTTTGTGGTTACACAAGCAACAGCAGAGTTTATCTCTAACTTCTTAGATAAGTCTGCTCGTAAAATTGCTACATTTCTTCCAGAACCTTATATTGAAAAACGAGTAGAATGGGATCAGTTGCCCAAACGAAAACAAAAAGAAATTGAACAACTTGACCAGAAGATGAACACCATCAAAGAACGAATCCTCATTCAAACGGTGAAATCATGACTAAATCATTACCACAAAAAACACACGCAGAGACACTAATCAAAGTCACAGAAGAATACACTCTACGACCCAAAACAGGTGATCGTGCTCGTGTATGTATTGCTACTCTTCAGTATCTGCTGGACAACTTTGCTTCTGATCATGAATATTGTGATGAGGACGACTGCGGTTATTCTGGAACTTATGTAGATGCTGACGACATCAACGATCTCATTTACCAACTACAAAAACTGAAATGAACTACCTCATCACCTACTACTACAAAAATGATTTGGAACAACGACATCAAAGACACAAAACGATGGCAGTAGCAATAGCAACTGCTAATCTTCTAATTGCTCATGGACATTATGTGATTGATAGTATTACTACTGAATATGGAGTAGAAGAGTGAGGTTCCGTAACATAGAGTTCCGTTGGAGCAAATGCAACAACAAGTATGAACTCGTCAAGTGGAATACCCCAACAGAAGATAGTTTCTTCAAAGACCCAACATGTTATGTGATTGCCTTCTTTGATAAAGGTTCCGAGGGATATGATATGAGAACCATTGGTAATCGGTTCTTTGAGGATAAAGATGCTTGGGTCGTAGGTAAGTATGGTTTGGAGTTTCTAAATGAAATCTTTCAGATTGAACAAGATGAAGAGGAATTGAAATGAACTATCTCTGTCTGATTGATGGTGTTGTTGAGTTTGGCAGCACCAGTTTACATGAATTTGCTCGCTACTTTGTGATGTATGATGAAGAAGTCGCAGAGGCAGAAGAGAGAGGAACATTAGAAATCCTCAATCTAACTGATGAAGAGTATGATGCTATGTTCCCTGTGGAGGCACAATGAGTGTTTATAAAATCTGGTATCGTCACATCACAGGATACTGGGAAACTAACTATCCCCACATCCTTGGTTTCAATAGTAAAATGTTCTGGAATGTAATCAACGGAGACTGGCAAAGATGAAAAAACTTGAATTTCGTCCAGTCACAATCACTTATGTGAGGACTATGATGCTCACACCAACATCAGAAACATTTGAGGATTGGGATGTAGAGCCAACACAAGAGAGTGTTTATGAGTGGGCAGTGGAAGAGTTTCTCACTACAATAGAAGAAGAAGCAAAAGATGGTGAATGGAGAAACTTTACCATCATTACAGAAGACCAACCACCAGTAGAAGTTGAATGGGGTGATGAAGACACCTGAAGAACTGGCACAGGAGCATCCCACAGGTGCTCCTTTTGGTCTATAATGACTTCATACACAAAGGAGGAACTCCAAATGGCAATTGACACCAGCACCTGTATCAACATCCTTCCTGATGAGGAATGGTATTACACAGTTGAAGATTCAAATATTGTCACCAGTGGTGATGGTTGTACTATTTCCTATTGGCAAGATGGAAAACGACATACTCACATTACTATGGAAAAAGAAGAAGCACTCGCAGTAGCAGACGCAATCTACAAACTCTTTAAGAACTGAAATGACTATCAAACGCATCAAAGTCAAAGAAACCGCAGAGATTGACGCATCTAACTTCACAGGTAAGTTAGAGCATCTTATCGCACAACTTCAAGATTGGATGAATGAAGGTGAGTGGGAAGGGATTGAGGAATACTATGATGGTGGTTATGACCTTTCTTCTCCTATCGTAGAGTATTATCGTCTTTACAAGTTCCGTGAAGAAACCGACAAAGAGTATGAGAAACGAGTAAAACAACTGGAGAAAGAAAAAGTAGAAAAAGCAAAAGAAAAGGAACGAAAACTTCAACAACTCAAGAAAGAACTTGCTAATCTAACTGAAGACGAACTCAAACAACTTGGAGTAAAATGACTGAACGAGTAAAATTCACACACATCACACGAGTGATTGACCCAAAGAGTGGTATTCATTATCTTGACGGTGTGGATAGTAATGGGTATCATTGGACGGCACAAATGCAAACAGGTGTAGAACGATGGATTATCTACAAAGAAGTTTGGAAAAAAGACCCTCAACAACCTTACGACTTATGACTGAAACCGACATCTCAAAAGTTCTTATAGAAGGAGAATACGCAACCATTATGGGTGTGAAGTATAAGAGAGTGGAAGAACCAAAGAAACCAGAAACTCTTTATGATATTATTGTTCGTTGGTGGGGAGATGCCGAAACACAAGACAAAGACCCTATTATTGCTGACCTTGTAGATGATATTGAGAAGTGGTTGCCGAAAAAACAATCAGCAGCAGGAAGTCAAAATGCTTATGTGGAGTGTAGTGTAGAAGGTTTTAACGATTGTCTCACCGAAATCAAAGGGAAACTACGATGACTGAAAAAACAATTCAAATGAACCTCACAGAAGAGCAGTTCAATATAATTTGGAATGCTCTGGCGTTGAGTGAGAATGAAATTGTAGATGAGAATGATATTAGGGTTTATGTTGAAACTCTAAATGAAATGGAGGACATTATGGAAGAACTTGGACTTGAAGTATTTGGAGATGCTGATGATGACTAAACGAAATCTTACACAAGAACTTCTCTATACCAATTATATTGATATGGAGAATGGAGACGATGTAGAAAGTATTGATTATCGTTCTCTTATTCATATTCTTACAGAACTTATGAATAGAATAGAGCAACTGGAAAAGGATAATGAGTTACTGAAATCTTATGCTTGGGAACAATGACTGAAGAAGACAAGTATGCTCTCAAAGAGTTTCTCCGTGGTGCTGGTGTAGTTGTTGGTGTTGTTGGCGTTCTTATTACCATTCTTATGGTGCTTGCTTACTCTACCACAGGTGGTGAACCGTTGAGTTCATCTTTTGAAGTGGTTGACAAATACAAAGAATGTGATATAGTAAGGTATGCACCACATCAAGTTGCAGAGTATAAGTATTTTCTTTATTGTGAGAAGAACAAATGACTGAAGACATCCAAATGCCCAATGGAGACTTTCTAAAGAACTATCCAGATGTGACTCGTGTTGAAGTAATCAATGGATCTGAAAGAGAACTTGTTCGTTATGAATGCTCTAATGTTCAGGTAAGTCTTCAGGACGACGGACAAACACTTAAAGTATTTCTTTTTACGACTTATGAATGAAGATATGCCTTGGGTTAATCTCACCCAAGAAGAAGTAGAAGAACTCCGTAGTAAGAAACATGAACTCACCGAATATGGTAAAGACAAAATCCGAGAACTTATGAAAAACCAAGAACCTTATCCTGATGCTATGTTTGAAGAAGCAGAGCGTCGTGAAGCAGAAAATAAACGACCATTCTATCGTTTCTTTGCTATTGAATATTTTGCTACTGGAGAGGGTATGTCTTTCTGGTTGAAAGTATGTCGTAACTATCCACCACACGATGATAGAGATTACGATTTAGAAAGATTCGCTAAGTTTATTGGTGAAGGAGCAGCGCATTATCTGCATGGTTTGGAAACTCCAACACAAGAAGAATTTTTGGAAAAGTATGCTAATCTGATTCCACCATACATTGTGAAAATGATTGAGCGCAGAGACCAACCAGGATTTGACTGGGAAACACATTTGTATTTTAATTACTCATGAACCTTACATTTAAGCAACATGTTATTCTGTTATCAGGACTTACATTATTGTATGACAGTGCTGAAAAGGTTAATAACTCCGAAATGCAACATGAAATTCTAGAACTTTCTGATATTATTACTGAATATGCTGAAAGGAGGCAAAGAGCAGATGAACGACGAAATGCAAAATCCTGACGAAATCGTGCTGAGAGATGTGGAGATGTTTCACCTTGAAAGTATGAATGAACGCACACTTTGGTGTGGTGTTTATGGTAAGGATGGTAAAATCTATCACTTGAACATTTCTGCCGATGGTGATAAACTGAGGTACTATTGGAGTGATGAAACGCCATGACATGGAAAGAATACTGGCAAATGACCAGATGGGAATGGTTCATCGAAGGTTTTCGTCATATTGAATATATCATTGATTGTCGTATCACAATGGATCATTTTGGATATGATGACTTTTGGGAAGCATTATCGTGGGGTTGGTGTTGCGAATACATCTATCCTTATGATGATCCTTATGACTCTCGTATTTCACCTGAACGCAAGTTAAGGTTAGGGAGGTGGACATAATGGACTTTCCAGTGTTCTTAAACAAGTGGATCATCGGATTTAAACCGATTAAGTATACACCATTCTGGTGGTGGTATAGGTTAATGAGTCATGAAGGATTTCGCTTTGATGATTATGGCATCTGGGGTGAGTTCTGGCACTCATTAAATAGTGGATGGCAACACATGGAATATGTGTATAACTTTGAAGAGTTCTGGGGAGAAGGTTCTTATCCACCAGAACGTATCACAGTATCTGAAGAAGATTATGATCATCTGATGGAACGTATTATTGCTCCACCAGATCCAGAAGTACAAGAACAAATTCGTAAACTATTAGAACGTAAAGCACCATGGGAATGAATTTTACTGACGAACAATACAAACTGATCTACAATGCCGTCAGGCGTTATCAGATTGAAAAAACAATTCTCAATTCAGAAGAATACAATGAATGTGATGTGATCCTTACAGATCTATTTCCATATGTTTATACACAACAACAGGAGCAACCAACATGATACAATGCTTTGAAGAAGATGATGGATCTCTCACCATAACATGGGATGATACTGATCCTGTTGAATCAGTTCTTAACACATGGACTGAGCAGGACTTTATTGATGCTATAATGCAGAAAGCAAACGAGGTATTAAACCAAGATGAACAAGTATCTTGAAGGATTTAAGAAGCGTGCTGGCATATCTTTGCTTGCATGTCAATTGGCGTTGATTATGTATCAATTATGGACTCTTGGCGAAGCAAAGGTGACAGTTTGCACACCGTCACCATATCAAAACCAAATCATATGTGTAGAACAATGACGTGCTTGCCAAACCGAGCAGGGTGTGCTATGATGTCCAAGAATCACACAGGGAGTTAAATTATGGCGACCGAAGGGTATGTGAAATTTGAATACTTTAGTAAGGGTGTGCCTCCATTCTATAATACCAGCGGGTTCCCCGATCTTGTTGATGATGAGAAGATTACTGTTGAAACTCCATCTATTGATATGAGTTATCATCAGTATATCAGTTTGTTCAAAAAGTTTTTACTTGCAGTTGGATTCGATCAAAAGAATCTCATTCAGGCAGGTTGTTCTCTTGCATTCAGTGAAATGAATGACGAGAAACTAATGCGTGAAGTAGCAGAAGAGTATGAACTGATTATGTCTGAGGATCTGCCAAAGATCCTTGAAGATAATAAGAAGCAAGATTATGAATGGATTGAGAAGCACAACGAATCGTGGGAGCAACGCTACTGGGCATTGCATAAACGATTCAGTAAACTTGCTCATCTGACTGATGCTGACCTTGAAGAAACTGCTGCCAAATATAGGGAGCGGAATGATGGTATGATGCCATGGGGTCATAGTGATCTTGAGTATGGTCTTGCTAATCCAACGCTAACTGAAGATCGCAATAGTAATTTTCCTGGTGAAAATACTATTTGTGACTCAAATAATCCAAGTGACAAATGCAAACAACACTGGAATGATTTTTGGGAAGAAGACAATTCCAATAAGAATATGTGGGATCAAGGTGTAATGAAGATTACAACCAATGATCCTATGAAAGCATGGAATGGTCTTGTGCCTGGTTCACCTGAAGCACGAGCAGCAGGATGTATTTGTCCTGTTCTTGATAATGAAGAGATGCCTGACGATAAAAAATGGATTGATGTAGCGTGTCCCATTCATGGTAAGAAAAACAAAAACAACTAAGGTAAATAAGTTTGAAGCATTCAAATTCCCCTATGAGAAATACCCTTATTGTTTACAACACTTTGAGGGGGATGATCTTAGGATATGCTGGTTTGAATGCGAAGAACATTTCCACAAATATGTTTCCAGATACAAACTAAATGAAAATGAAATTAAATTCAAACATAAGGATGGTGTGGAGATGGTGGTGCAAAGCACTGGGGGAAAAAGCAAGCCAGTGCGATCGAGAGTCCGACAAAGTAGCAGTGATTAGAACATTTATATTTGTCACATATTTAATCACTAATGGTTTCATTGTGGCAAATGCTATTCGTCACTGGAATGACAAAGAAATTAACGTTGAGGTATTAATCTATGAAAATCCAAACTATTCAGAAGAGTTACACACAAAAGGATGGCACAGTGTGGGAATGGAACGAAACGCCAGAATTGAGGGCGTTTATCACCCAGGAACAGTCAAAGCAAATCGTACAGGTGAGTTTGAATGAAAAACCAAAACGTGCATCCTGAAATCGCAGAGGTAGATTGGATTGATGATACATTCCGTGTTGAACAATCTCGTTGGAAAACTTGGCGAAGTTATGCTAAAGATGGTAAAGAAATCATCACCTCATTACAGCGAGACGCTTGTATTGATGCAACCAGATTTTACCTTAAAGGATGCCAAGAAGGCTGGACTACTGCCAAAACATATGAAGGGACAGTAGGTGGTAAATTGTAATGACAGATTATCAATTTGATTATATAAGTAATGATGATCGCATAACAGAATTAGAAGCTCGCATAGATTATCTTGAACGAGAGAATGTTAGTTTAACTAATGAATTGTATGAACTTCATAATCGAATAGATGCTATTGAAGTTCATCTTGATATGAACACAATTAAAAACTTTATTGAGAACAAGTAATGGCATTATCTGAATCAGTTGAAACCAGTTTGAAAGAAGCAGAAGCATCACTTCGTAATGCTCTTGCATATGCTGCACGTCAAGAACGTCCACTGGTATGTAAAACTATCTCCACTCTCATTGCTGATATTGATCAACTGATGAAGTTTGACAATCTTATTGATAAACTGGAAGAAAAAATGGAAGGAGGCAAAGGACAATGGGGACCATTTAGTTCGTAACTATTTGTTACAACATACTTAAGCAAACATTAAGAACTAACACTATCTAGTTAAATAGTGTTAGGATATCAACATATTCGGGATCACACGATGACTCTTCCACAAAAAACAGAACAACTTTCTGAACAAGAATGGTCGGAAATGGATGCACTAAAGCGTGCAATTAATTATAGACCACATTCGGTAATTCCTGAAAAGATGGAAATGTTTACAGAATATCTTGTTCGTAGTTTACGAGAGAAGGGTGGCTGACACTTGAATAACTGTCACACGAGGGGTTCACACCCCTCTTTTTTTGTGTATATTAAAGGAGTCGTCAGGAACACTATGAAAGTCACCTACGTTTTCTTTGCAATTATTGCTATTCTCGTGTATAATGGGATGCTCGCCAAACGTGATGCTGAATTGTTCAAGGCATATGATAAAGCATGTGCTAATCAAATTCACAACCCTAATTGCATTTACGCAAAATGAAAACATTCAATGTAATACTTGAGCACTGGCAGACCAGAAAGCTTAAGTTTATCACAGTTGAAGAATGTAAAGACATGGATGATTGTATCACACATGTCAAGGAAACTGAACCAGATTTCGAGATCATTCAGATCACACCGTGACAGTTTTCGAAGTGGCACACTGCACTGGCAGGTGCCACCCATCCACCCTATAATAAGCAAGTCAACCACACACGACCCATGAGCACCAACTCTCGCATCGGTTATGAACTTCCAGACCACACTGTTGTTTCTGTTTATTGCCATTGGGATGGTTACGTTAGCAATAACGGTTGTATCCTGGCTACTTATTACACCAACCGTGATGCGGTGAAAGAACTGATCGACGGTGGTTCTATGTCTTCTCTTCGTACCACCCACCTTTGGGAAACCAAAGCAGTGCGTGATGAAGATGGTAAGATTGTAGAGAATGCAGATGGTAGCTGGGTGATGACTCCTGTTCGTGACCCTCAGCCACTGTATCACACCGAGCGTGGTGATGAACTGGAGGTTGATCACACCAGTTTCGATGAGTTTATCTCTGGTAACTGTGGTGAAGAGTATTGCTATCTGTATGACCTGAACGGCAACTGGAAAGCATACAAGATCGGTTGGTCCACACCAGTTGAGCAAGTTGAAATCCCTAACTACGTTACTGCCTGATCATGATTGCTGATACAGTACAAGACAAGCAGATCCGTCGCACTATCATTAAAAGTGTAGAAGAGATGGATCTACAACTTCTCCAACGAATTGCATACGAGGTTCGTTGTGAAGAGATGGGCATCTATCCAGACAACTGGAAACTTTATCCTGAGGACTGATCATGAACGAAAACGACATCACTGTTACACTCACAGAATCTCAGCATGAACTCATCAATGAGATTCTGTGTCATGCTGTGGATGCAATGAATCTAGCAGCACCCTATGGCGATGGACTATGGGATCTGCCACTTGACAATCCTATCATTCAACGCTATGATATGCTTGAGAACATGAAAGACATGTTCTATACACTTTGGTCCGACCGTTTTGACAAATGATTGAAATTCTACTTGCAGCAGCGGTGTCTACTACACCCATGGACCGCTCGGAACAGATTAATCGGTTCTGTGCTTATGTGGTGGGTATTCCATATGCCAGTGACAACTTTAATGATGAAGAGTGGGAGAGATTTAAATTCTGTAGGGAACAATTGAGATGATAACTAAAGATGGATATGCTACGGTCCCCTGGGGGGACCGTTTTGTTTTGATATACAATGGGTATCAACTGAGCGATCATAAAACATATGAGGATGCTGTTGATGCACTAAAGAAACATCGTAAACAAACGAAACAACCAAAGACACGATCAACATCAAAAGCAAAATTGCAAATTGAAAAATAAATAGTGTTACTAGACACACAAGGAAATGGCGGTATACAAAATTAAGGATATATTAGATCCCACTCTTGTATCCAGCGATTCTTCTATAGCAGATTTTATTAATGATTGTAAAAAGACGCAAGTTGTTAATATAACAGAGACAATCGGTAAAAATGGAAAACCAAAAAAGCCTAAAAAATCTGCATTGTATAAAAAATTAGAAGAGCACCGAGAAGAAATATTATGCTATCAAATAAAATATAAAGGTGCATCATATATTACAATACCAAGGAAAACTTTAGAGCTTATTACAAATAATAACATTAAAACATTATTTAAAAATGCATCTGTCAAATCATTACTGAAAAAACTATCTGGTAAAGATGATCAATTAAATTTTTTTGAACTCATTAATTCATCTGATAACAATACCACACAGGAAAAGCAAGATTTTACTTGTTATGCTGTGTGGTATTTTTTTAATAACTCTAATCACTCTTTATATGATTTTTATGAGCACTTAAAACAAGAATCTAACTTACTTCAAAATAACAAGTCAAAGCTATTTATTTCATCTTCATCATCAGAACTAAAAGAGTTTTCTTTGTTGGAAAATTATAGTTATATTTTAGACTCTGTTACGGTAGCTAAAACTCTTATTAAGAATAGCAGTAAACTAAACATGAAAGGATCTTTATCATCATATTGTATAGCTGAAGAAGATTCTACTGAGGGTATTAGATACAAGTCTTTACCTTTTAAAAAAATTTCCTTAACAGAAAAATCTTATTACAATGCTCCTGATAAATTAACTACTGCAGATATGTTTATTTTCAATCCCCAGGCAAAAGGAATGAAAAAATTGAGTATTGTACTCAATCAATCAACGTTAACTCATTTGCAGTATCAAACATTTATGGATGAAGCATATAAAAGAGGTGACATCATACCAATATCTTTGAAGCAATTAAAAGTACCAACAATTTCTGATAATTTAACTACTAATTTAATTAAAGTAATTGGTTCACTTGAAGCTGTAGATAAGGATTTACAAGATCCTTTCTTTAGTACAGTATTACATTTGTTATCAATATCAAATAGAAATAAATTCGTCGAAGAAATGAATAATATTATTGAAATTGACAACAAATCATTTGATTATAAGTTGGCAAAAGTAGGCAGAACTAAGTTCAATTTTAATATTAAATTTGTTGATTACGATAACTCATCTAAATACGAAGCATTTCTACAGTCAGGACAAATATATATTAAGCCAGAAGGAACTGGTTCGGCATCTGGTATTGGTGGTATTGCCAGAGATTATGTTAATGACCAGATTGTTAGAAATTTACCAGAAAAAAATGTATTTTTTAGAAGTTTAAAAAAAATTCGTAAAGATGCTTTTGAAAAACCATTAATTATCAATGGAACTCAAGTTGATTTAAAAATTAAAGATATTGGTATTGATTATACTAGTATATTACCTGGATTAAAATTCACTAACCCACAATTAACTATTAAAGATGAAGCCTTAGAATTTTTTGTAAGATATGCTATGTCTTTAATTGATGGGAAACCATTTTATCTTACTACAAAAGAAAAAAAATTTGTTTCAATCACAAAAAAAATGAAAATGCTTGATCCAAATAAGTTGGTGGATGAAGCTGTGAAACTTGGTATATCTGATAAAAGAACAATTCAAAGCAGATTAAATATTAAAAATCAAAATCAATTAATTAAGTATCAAGAAAATTTGGTTAAACAAATAAAATCAAAAGCAAAACTAAAAAAACAAAAAGAATTGATAAATGCGGCAGTGCAACTAAAATTAGTTGATAAAATAGATGCAGTTAAAATGGAAGTTGATGAATTAGCTGATCTTATTAGTAATTCTAAAGCATATAGAGGATTGACAAATTATCCTGCTCTAATGAAATCTGATTTGTTAAGTCCAGGAGTATTATCAAAAGTATTTGCGTCTATACCAGAGGGAGTTAGAAAAGTTGTTGCGAAAAGATATATTCAAGGTATTACAAAGCATATGAAAGGAAAATCTAATGAGATCTTAAATGATTTTGAGCGTGAATTTGAATCAAAGAAAAACTTTTTAAAAGATATTAGCAAACCTTCTGATGACAAGATAACATTTGATGATGATACAAAAGCATTTTTTGAAAAACTCGCATCATATGAAATGTTATATCTATGTTCATCAAATGAAGATGTAGTCAAAAAATGGATTAAGAATTCTTTTATCATGTCTACATATGCTCTAGCTGCTGCATACGGTATTATTATATTTAATGGTAAAAGGTATAATTTAAGTAGTTTTGCTAAGATAGCAAGAAAGAATCCTATCTATGTAAAGATTGGTGAATGAGGACTAAGGGGGTTGACACCACAGTTCAGTGTGCTATGATATGGGGGTAGTCAAGGGAGGAACCCCTTATGACCCAGCCAATCTTCGTAAAGAAGAAACCATTTCCGCAAGGTTCCGCAATGCCGTACATCGTGCGGAACATTGTAAACTCAAATCGTGTCGAATTGATTGATCGACGTACCAATTTCCGCATTGGCATCTATCCTAATGAGGATCTTGCCAATGAAGCCCGTCGTTTCCAACTCATGCGTGAAGGTTATGAAGTTTGAAGTTCAACTTTATGTTGCAGGCACTGTATTTTACGAGACAGTAATTGCTCGTAATTATGAAGAAGCAAAACAAACTGCTCTCGCCCGCAATCCTAAAGCTAAAGTCATCGCTGTTACTGCTAAGTTTAACTGATGGATCTTACTGAACAAGAGCTTAACTACATCATGTCTGCTATGCAGCTGATGAGTAATCGTCAAGAAGCTTTCTTGCAACAACAATGTAATTGTGATTCAAGAAAGCTTTATGCTAAACTATTCGATCTTATCGAGGCTTCTTCCAATGCAAACTGAACAACACAACGAAGAAATTCACATTGATGATTTGTTCATGATGGCATTAGAAGAAGAAGCAGCAAAGCTTGAAATTACTGTAGATTATTATATGGAAGAATTCTTGTAATCTAAATACTAGTTGTCTATTACCATTTAAACATGGCAGCAAACATCGATCAAGCAAATGCTCTCATTGATGAACTTAAAGAAACTATCAAGCATTTGCAACAACAAAATATTAACCTCGAACAA
>Ga0213866_10000165_pt1 | contig 55479 bp, 38 predicted proteins | sample PICome_11_FD_160079 | JGI IMG/M metagenome (GOLD analysis project Ga0213866, IMG submission 160079) | Coastal seawater microbial communities near Pivers Island, North Carolina, United States - PICO284 | ecosystem: Environmental > Aquatic > Marine > Coastal | place: USA: North Carolina...
GAAACTATGGTCTTTGATTTACTCTGCCGGGAGTATGAAACTTATACTGAGGAACAAATTGTAGGTGAGATTGAAGAACTCTATGGTGAGGAAGTTGCTCAAGATTTGTTAGAATCAGCAACTGTGGTATAATAGTCAAAGAGAGGAAGATGTTTGCCTCTGCTATACAACAAAGTGACATCGTAGAGTATGGATAATTGACTAGAGGTTGGTGGATGTGATTATAAGAGAGGAACTGGTAATTCCTCTCTTTTTTATGCTTTGTAGTACCAATAGCAACCCATCCAACTATTCTTTCCTGGATTTTTAAGCGACTTACTTAATCCTGTTCCTCGTTTTCCTCTTATACTTAAAGATGCTTTATTTGCACTTTCAAAATCATAAACAAGATCACCAGTTTTCTTATCATAACCAAGGACAGGTTTAATCACTGGTCTATTATCAAGTTTTGTCCATTTGTACCCGTAAGCAACGAAACCTTCTTTTGTTGCTCTACTTATGTTTCCCGTATATCGTTCATTTCCTGTTATCTTTAATGCTGCTTGTCTCATACTATCAAATTCAACAATTTCATTAGTTGTTATATTCACTCCTTGAATTCTTCGTTTAGCATGTGAACCACCGGGATTTTTTTGTAAGAACATCCCCCATTTTTCTCCACGTTCCAGTTTATTCTTAAGACCTATACTTATGTTTTCTTTCCATTCATCAGGACGAGAAAGATTACTCATAGATTGTGATATTTTATCTTTAGTATCTTGACTATGTTCTGGATGTTCACCGCCAGTAGTCGCATTATAACCTTTATGATAAGTATCTAAAAAATCTATCCAATAGACTTCTCTATCATCAAGTATACTAGCAGGACACTCTTCAAGTATACGAACCTTAAAATTGTCTATACCATATTTGTTAATTGCTCTGTATAATGGTCTATCACTAAAGGATCTACTTTCTGTGATATGGTGTAGCCAACGTTTGTTGAGTTGTTGTCTGGTTTGTCCAACATATTTGTTATCATTAACTGTGTTGGTGATTAAGTAAACTATTCCTTGTTCCAAAGTTATAACATGCTAGAGGATTTAATAGTATTTATGATAACTTACACTCTTTTCATAAGTTTTCCACAAATTCCACAAGTTGCGGAAAACGTTTATAAAAATAAGTATGTGTTGAATGTATAACAGAGTACTATAATTTAATGCTTGATCTTATAGTGATCTTGCACCGCAATATACCAGCACTTTGCGTTTTTGTCAACCCCCCAAGTATCCCCAAAACCCCACAAAACTCCACAAATACACACAAGACCACATAAATACCCCCAAGATACTTGACAACCACCTCACAGTGTCTTATAGTACCCTTATAACACCAAGGAGCACACTTATGTCAGTTGCCTATCATCAAGTACAGAAGCAAAAGTATCGTGTGACTATTGAACTTGAGGTCCTCAATGACTTCGACCCACACAATCTGGACTGGGAGAAGATCTTTGACCTTGAACCTGCGGAGAAGGTATCTGCATATGTGGAGGACTTAAGTGTACCTGATAGATGGTAATTTGAGTTCTTAAGTGTATAAATAAACTCATAAGAAACTGACATTAAACGACAGAACATTCAGCACAATTCTATACCTAGAGAGCACAACAGACGGTTAACCCGGTGAGGTAAGTCTATCACACAGGATCTATAGAATTCCCTGCTACATTCTGTCAAATACTGTCATAATCTTATGAGTTTCGTTATAACAAGAGAGGGTTAGAACGCGGTCCCTGGCATAATAAAATCGTTAAGACTTAAATCTTATAAACTGCGACACAATCAAAGATACTTAACAATCCGAAAAGTTTATATACTTTTGGAGGTTTTCTGCTGCTTATTAATATACTCACAACACCTTAAGAGTCATTAACTTCGGGGCCTTTAAAGTGTCCCTATAGTATGAACATCAACGACCTCTTCGAAAGCATCAAGCCCACCGAGACACTAGCACTCGAAAACTATAATCAACGCAATGGTGTTGTTGATTATCGTTTAGATGGTGTCTGCAATCATTACTTTCCCGTTTATGAAGGTATGAATCCTAGCTATAGGAACGGTGAAATCTGCCTGACCTGTAAAGTTTCCAAGACTGTTAAAGGGCAACTCCGTTATACCTTCCAGATCGATGGTAAGCGTATCGCAGAGAAGATGATTCCCTCTGAGTTTCTAGCACGGGGTGCCTTCCAGGGTTAGAAACCTCCGGGGCCTTCAAAGTGTCCCTATAGTATGAACACCAATCAAACCAAGATGACCGAACAATCCTATTCCTTCCGTGGTATCTTTATCAACAAGAACTACTCTACTCGTCTCAACTATATGGCACCTACTGCGCAAGATGCATGGGATCTATGTGCAAAACTGAACCCCACGTTCCTTGTTCAAAACTGGGGATTTGAAGGTCAGGTTGACTGAAACTCCTTCTCACTGACTAACATTTATTAAACCAACTTTCTCCAAATGACTTCTACCTACCAACGCAATGCTCTTGATATCTCCTATAACGGGTGGGAGAACTATGAGACCTGGAATGTAGCACTCTGGGTTCAAAATGATGAGGGTTTGTATCACCTTGCTCAAGACTGTGGTGATTATGAAACTCTTGTAAATGTACTTTATGAAGAGTACGGAGTGAAGGAAACTAGGGATGGAGTATCATTCAAAGATCCTAAAGTTAACGTGGTTCAACTTAACTCTGATGTCTTTGATTTCTAGATCTTAAGTATCACTGACCCATTGGGAGAAGGGGTCATTAAATATACTTCTCACATCTTACAGTTCATTACACTTTTCTTTCTTATTATGTCTCTCTCGATTGCACTTTCTCTGCTTGCTCAAGGTAACAACGGCAATGAAATCCTGGATATCCTGGATACTCTGGTTGTTGATATTGAGCAAGAAGGCATTAACAGTTGCGCGGAGGTCTTTGAGGTCTGAATGTAACTGACTGTGTGCCCTCTGGTTAACACTGGAGGGCAGCAGTGTTATTATGGGTTTTTCGACAGTATTATGCGGTCGTTGCGTTATAATGCCGGGGGGCGTTATTATTTTTTGGGTCCCTACCAACCTACAGAGGTGACAAATCGACCTCTAAATATCAATCTCATAAAAATTTTCAGAAAATATGACAGGTCCTCAATACCCTCACAAACATAAACACAGAAGACCTTACTGGAATTTTTACAGAGTTGTATTAGCAGGATGGATTATCCGATATCCTAAGATGATTTTCCTCCCTATAGGATTAATAATAGCACTGATATATAATGCGATAGTAAATTAAGATTTGCTATAAAAAATTTCCGAAAATATTTTTAGTCCCATATGGAAAATATATCACATATATGCAAAGTGCCGGTGCATATATCCCAGTTTATGAAAGAAAAAAATTTTCCGAGACCTGGGAAATAATTCACAGAATGGTTGATTTGTTTGGCATATGCAAATTGACAAAGACATATATACCTGATAGAATTGATTTGAAGGTTGATTAAACTTTATGGCAAAAGGATTTACGGTTAAAGCATCGGCACCACCAAAACTATCTACTGAAGATTGGGACTACGGTGCAATTAAGGAAAGAATGAAAGGAAAGAGTATTGTATTCTGCCTTCCAGGACGTGGATGTTCTTTTATCTTTCTCAAAGCATTTGTACAACTTTGCTTTGATTTAGTTCAAAATGGAATGAGTATTCAAATTTCACAAGACTACTCATCAATGGTAAACTTTGCACGATGTAAATGTTTAGGTGCAAATGTTCTTCGAGGACCAAAACAAATTCCGTGGGATGGTAAACTTCAATATGACTATCAACTTTGGATTGACTCGGATATTGTCTTCGACTCTAACAAGTTCTGGCAACTCTGTGATATGGCATTGCCTGCTGAAGGAAAAGAGAAGGAAATCGTTGGTGGTTGGTATGCAACAGAAGATGGACGCACAACCTCTGTCGCACACTGGTTAGAAGAAGATGACTTCCGCAAGAACGGGGGAGTTATGAATCACGAGACTGTAGAGTCTATCAGTAAGCGCAAGAAACCCTTTACAGTTGATTATACTGGATTTGGTTGGGTACTGATTAAGAAAGGTGTCTTTGAGAATCTTGAATATCCTTGGTTTGCTCCAAAGATGCAAGTCTTTGAATCTGGTGCAGTGCAAGATATGTGCGGTGAAGATGTCTCATTCTGTCTTGATGCCATTGAAAAAGGATTTGAGATTTGGTGCGACCCGCGGATTCGTGTGGGGCATGAAAAAACTAGAATTATTTAAATTAAAGGAGGAAACTTATGGCTTCTAAAGGAGGTATGAATAAAACGGTGTTCGAATCTGGACCACCTAAGAAAACTCGTCAAGGAAGAAGTTCTCGTACATTACTTTCAGCAACTTCTCGTAATGGATGTAAAAAAAGGTATAGAGGACAAGGAAATCGTTAAATAATATAGATAAACTAGAGAGAAATCTCTAGTTTTTTTTATGAAGTCATAAAGATTCGGGATAGAAACCCCTTAAAAAGTTCTGATTTTATACATCAGGAGCAAAACAATGACCAAAAAAGTCGATAAAAATCAAAATTTCATGAAAGAAGAGTGGGGAACTGAATTTTTAGCATCAGAGTATGGTTGGGAAGAGAAGATTTCAAAGCAAAAGATGCTTAGAGAGATCGTTAATGATGATATAACACCCAAAAAACATGATTTTATTACTCAAAATGAAATTCACCAAAAAATTCGCAATGATGAAGACTATGATGATTGGGAATATGGCACTGAACCACTTTATGAATTAAAAAATCAGTGATAAATAAGATAGAATTGTAATAATAAATGCCTTTAGAAAGGGTAAGTCAAGGTTTTAGGGACATTAGCATGACTTTTCAGATTAATCCTCTGAATAGTGACTTAATTGTCCTTAAAAATGAAACTGCAATTGCACGTTCGATACGAAATATTGTATTTACCCTTCCTGGCGAAAAATTCTTTAATCCTAATTTTGGATCTAGAGTGAGTAGATCATTATTTGAAAATATTGATGAAATCTCTGCATCAAGCATTAGAGATGAAATTGCAACATCGATTGTAAATTTCGAACCAAGAGTAGAATTAAAAAATGTTGAAGTATTTCCAGATTATGATAATAATTCCTTCAGCGTAGTAATCATATACAATATAGTAGGAATCAACGTTTCTGCACAGCAATTAGAGTTCGTTTTGCAACCAACAAGATAAATGCCATTAGTAAACTTTTCAAATCTAGATTTTGATCAAATAAAAACTACTCTTAAAGATTACTTAAGATCTAATCCAAATTTTACGGATTATGATTTTGAAGGATCAAACCTGTCAACAATTCTAGATGTATTGGCATATAATACTTACATAACCTCATATAATGCCAACATGGTGGCAAATGAGGTTTTTATTGATAGCGCTACTCTCAGAGAAAATGTAGTAGCACTTGCAAGAAATATTGGATATATCCCACGTTCAAGAAAAGCATCTAGAGCAACAATAAGTTTCTTTGTAGATACTTCTAATATAACTCCCACACCATCCTCTCTAACCCTCCGTAAAGGACCTGTAGCAAGCACCTCCAGCAGCTTTGGTAATCAGTCCTTTGTGTTTTGTATTTTAGAAGATATTACAGTTCCAGTCTTCAACGGCATAGCAACATTTGAAGATCTTAAAGTTTATCAGGGAACTCGTTTAACAAGTAATTTTACTTTTAGTTCTAATAATTTAAATCAAAGATTTATTTTACCAAATAGTGGTATTGATACGGATTTAATTTCAGTATCCGTAAGAAATAATGAACAATCTACAAATTCGGCAAAATATAGTCTTCAAGATAGTCTTTTTGAAGTTAAAAAAGACTCTAAAGTTTTCTTTCTGCAAGAAATTGAGGATGAAAGATATGAACTTATTTTTGGAGACGGAATCTTTGGCAAAAAACTTGAGGAAGGAAATTTTATAGAAGTTGGATATATAACTTCCAATGGTGACAGTGCAAATGGTATAAATCAATTTACATTTTCAGGAAGAATTACGTATAATAGGAATTCTATAGAATATACAATTACTTCTGGAATTTCACTATTAACCACGGGATTGATTTCATCAGGTGGAGAAAGCATTGAATCTGTAGAATCAATTAAAAAATATGCACCAAGAATCTATGTCTCGCAAAATAGAGCAGTTACTGCAAATGACTATGAAACACTGATTCCTGCAAAAATTTACGAAGAAACTGCATCTATTTCAGTATTTGGTGGAGAAGAATTGATTCCTCCACAATATGGAAAAGTTTTTATTAGTATCAAACCAAGATCAGGAGACTTTTTACCAAATTTAATTAAAGAAAATATTAAACGAGATCTTAAAAAGTATGCTGTTGCAGGGATTGTTCCTGAAATATTAGATTTAAAGTATCTTTATATTGAAATAAATTCAAAAGTTTATTACGATACTAATCTTGCTCCAAGTTCTGAGTTTGTATCAAGCATTATACAGAATAATGCAACAAAATATTCAGAATCAACTGAATTGAATAAGTACGGAGCAAGATTTAAATATAGCAAATTCTTAAAAACTATTGACGAAAGCCACGAATCTGTTACATCCAATATCACAACGATTCAGATGCGAAGAGATTTGCGAGTTGTACTGAACACATTTGCAGAGTATCAAATTGGTTTTGGAAATGAGTTTCATATTAAAAGTATGAATGGATATAACATTAAATCTTCTGCATTGCAAGTATCTGATATATCTCAGGTAGTATATATTTCAGACGTTCCAAACACAAATAGAGAAACTGGATCGTTATTTTTATTTACAATCCCAGCATTAAATTCAACAACTCCAACTATAGTAAAAAGAAACATAGGTAATATAAACTATAAGAAAGGTTTAATAACTTTAAACCCGATAAATATTCAGTCAGGGAAAATAAAAGACGGTCAGACAATTATTGAAATTTCTACAACTCCATATTCAAATGATATAATTGGACTACAAGATTTATATTTACAACTTGATATTAGTAATAGTAATTTTGAAATGGTTATCGATAGCATTTCATCTGGTCTTGACCCTTCAGCGTCAAATTATATTCAAACTTCAAGTTATGCAAATGGTCTTTTAGTTCGTCCAACAAGTAATATAGGTGGGGTTACTTTTTAAAATGCAACACTATTCGCATCATCAACAAATTCATCGTTATATTAATAAGAACAAACTACTCAAATGACAGAAAAAAGAATTCAATTTAGCAATATAGTACGCAACCAACTCCCATCCTATGTCAAGGAAGAGTTTCCGTTAGTATCAGAATTTCTTTCTCAATACTACCTTGCACAAGAGTTTCAAGGTTCTCCTATTGATTTAATTCAAAATATTGATAAGTATATTAAAGTTGATGAAATAACTTCTCAAGCAGAATCTGCTATTTTATCTAAAGATATCATAGCAACTGATGATAATATTTTTGTAAATTTGTCTTTAACTCCAACAGGGACAAATGGGTTTCCTGATTCTTATGGTCTATTACAAATAAATGATGAGATTATTACTTATACTGGAAAAACTTTTAATTCTTTTACTGGATGCATAAGAGGATTTAGTGGAATAAGTTCTTATACATCTTCAAATCTATCAGATCAATTAGTTTTTTCTAAATCGGAATCTGACAATCATTCTTCTGGATCTATTATTAATAATTTGAGTTCTTTATTTCTGAAAGAATTTTTGCTCAAAATTAAGTATCAATTAACTCCAGGATTTCAAAATAGAACTTTAGATAAAGATTTAAATAATTCTTTATTCATTAAGCAGTCAAAGGATTTTTATAAAAGTAAAGGCACTGATGCGTCGTTTGAAATTTTATTTAAAGTTTTATATGGTGATGATGCAAGAATTATTAGACCCAAAGAATATCTTTTTAGACCTTCAGATGCACAATTTCAAGTTACAAATGATCTTGTTGTAGAAAGTATTGAAGGAAATCCAGAAAATTTAATAAATTCTACTTTGTTTCAAGACGAATACATTGGATTTACTGCTGCATATGCACCAATTACAAAAGTAGAGAAAATAATTTCTAAGGATGCGAAAGAATATTATAAACTCAGTTTTGATTCTGGTTATAATAAAGATATAACCTTTGATGGTGCATTATATGGTGCATTTAAATCTCATCCCCAAACTAAAGTAATTGGTCAATACAATGCAAATTCTACTGATGAACTTCAAACTATTGATGTTGATTCGACCGTAGGATTTCCTAGTAATGGTGAACTATATGTTACATATAATGATCAAAGCAAAGGTATTATAACATATACCTCAAAAAATATAAATCAATTTTTTGGGTGTTCAAATATTACAGGAATCCTTGAGGACTCTGCAAATATTGGTATTAATACTTATGCAAGAGATTTTAATCATACCATTAAAGTAAGAATCACTTCGGTTATAAAAGATTTTAATTTAATAGACGATACATACTATCTTAAGAAGGGATATACCTCACAAATTAAAACTTTAGGAGTTAACTCAGAAGATGTAGTCTCAAATAACTGGTTTTTTAACCTTTCAACTTCATATGATGTTGATTCTATTTCTTTGATTGACAGCACGGATAAAACTTATAGAGTCAATACAAAGTTAAATCATATTTTTAGAATAGGTGACAGTTTAAAAATAATTGACAATAGTGGAATAGAAAAAAACTCTACTATAATTGCTGTTATTTCAGAAAAATCATTTAATATAAAAGGACAGGGAGAGTTGGCAATTACTAACTCATATAGAGTAAAAATAAAAAGAAATATTTTAAAACCAAACTCTTCAACTTTTCCAAAAATTTCTGTTTATAATGCAAATATTCAAAATATTTACAAAGATGAAGATAAAACTATAGTTGCATCACCTTCTCTTCCGAGTTATAATAATCAATCATTAAATGTGTCCTCAAAAGAAATAATTTTTTCTGGAACATTTAATTCAGACACTTTTAAAATTATTTCTAATAAGGACCATGGATTTTATACAGGAGATGCTATATACTATACTCCAGAAAAAATAATAACAAAATCGTTTGATGAAAGTGGTAATATTGTTGAAACTATACAAATTCAAAGTAAGTTGTTTGATGAGGGTGTATATTTTATCAAAAGAATCGATTCAAACAATGTTAAATTTGCTAGAAGCAGATCTAATATTTACGATTCAAAATTTATTTCGGTTGACAGTCCGGTAACAATAAAACCAGAAAATCCCCATAAACTTGAATATTATAGATTTAAATCAAAAACACTGCAATCACAAAATCTTTTTAGGCAAATTTCTTCTCCTATTAATGATGGTAATGAATATCCGACAGAACCTGGATTTACTGGAATTTTAATTAATGGAGTTGAAATATTAAATTATAAATCTAAAGATATTGTATATTATGGATCTTTAAATAAAATAGAAGTTATTGCTCCCGGTACAAATTATGATGTAATTAATCCTCCTATTTTATCAATTAGTGATCCACAGGGTTTTGGCGCTACGGCACACTGTTCAATAAGAGGTTCTCTCAATCAAATAAGAGTAGTTGATCCTGGATTTGATTATGTAGAAATACCTTCAATTATAATAACTGGCGGAAATGGTATAGGTGCTAAAGCTTATGTGGGTATGAAATTAGTTGACCACCAATCAACTTTCAACTCTGAAATTAATTCTGAGCAAGTATCTTTAATAAGTAATACTGTTGGGTTTAATACATATCATAAATTCAGAAACGCTGAAAGAATAATTTATGATACTCAAGGACAAAAGGGAGTTGGTGGATTATCCACAGATTCCTCATACTTTGTTTCTGTGCAATCGCCAACTGTAGTTAAGTTACATAATACTTTAGATGATGCAATATCTGGAATTAATACTGTTAATTTAACCTCTCATGGAATTGGAAATCATCAATTTAGATCTTTTAATAAAAAATCTATTTTAGGATCAGTTAATATAGAAAATTCAGGTTCTGGATATCAGAACAAGAAAAAAACAGTTTTAAGTTCAGTAACAGGTATTAATACTTCAACAAATCAAATTAATATTTCAAATCACGAATTTGAATCAGGAGAAATTGTAAAATATTCTACAAATGGATCGGTAATTGGAGGATTAACTAATAATACAGAATATTATTTAACAAAAGTTAGCAATGATAGTTTTAACTTATCACCAATTGGAACTGGATCAGTACAAAGTAATTTTTATTATGCTACAAAACAATTTATCAACTTAACTTCAGTTGGGTCTGGAATTCAATCATTTAATTATCCAGAAATTTCTGTTGAGGTTATTGGTAATGTTGGTATTTCTTCAATTGGGGATACTACTTTTAAAGCAGTTGTTCAACCAATTTTTAGAGGAGAAATTACTTCAGTACATTTAGAAAATACTGGATCTAATTATGGGTCATCAGAAATTTTAAACCATAATAGACAACCATTAGTTACTTTAAATAGTGGTTCTGGTGCTAAAGTTAGTCCTATTATTTCAAATGGAAGAATTATAGAAATTTTAGTAAATTCTTTAGGAAGTGGTTATAACTCTCCTCCAAGCTTGATAATTGATGGAGAAGGTTTTGGTGCTGTACTCACTCCAATTATTGAAAATGGACAATTAATTAAAGTTAACATAATTGAATCTGGCACTGGATACTTGCCAAACACTACTGCAATAAATGTCATTGCTGCAGGACTTTCTGCAAAATTTAATACAGAAATACAATCTTGGAATGTTAATCCTTTTCAGAAAAATTCAACAATTGTTTCTGATGACGATGGATTTTTGTCAGAGGGAATTAATCAAAATTTTCAATTAGAATATTCTCATTTGTATGCACCAAGAAAACTTAGAGAAATTGTTTACTCCTCAGATCAATCTGGAAATATTTTATATGGAAAAACTGACTTAATAAAATCCAATAGTAAAGAGATATCGTCAAATGATCACTCTCCGATTATTGGGTGGGCATATGATGGAAATCCAATTTATGGTCCATATGGATATTCTACAAGGCAAGGTGGTATAGCAGTCCAAATGAAGTCTGGATATAAACTTGATTTAAAACCGAGTAGACCTTCGATTTCTGCCTTTCCTGCAGGATTTTTTATTCAGGATTATAGTCATTTTGAAGTTTCTGATGAAAATGTACTAGATAAGAACAATGGAAGATTTTGTGTTACTCCAGAGTATCCAAATGGTACATATGCATATTTTTCAACGATTAGTACCTCTGATGCAGATTCTTCCGGTCTTTTTATTAGGTATAAGTCACCAGTATTTCCATATTTGATTGGTGATAATTTTAATTCGAAACCAAATGAATTTAATTTCAAACCATCATCAAATCAAAATAATTTTGATTTAAATCAAACAAATTTTTCAAGAAATACTAATCCATATAATTTAATTAAAGGTGGTGCTTCTTATGAATACTTGAACGTACCAAATCTTTTAAATCAAACTGTTGATATTACATATGCTGTTCCAGGATCTATAGAAAAAATAAATATATTTTCTGGTGGTTCTGGATATAAAATCGGAGATAAATTAGTATTTGATAATGAGGGTACTGATGGTTTTAATGTTTCTGCTGAGGTAGAACGAATTTCTGGCAGATCTGTAAACTCTATTAGTGTTGCAACAACATCAATATCAAATGCTGAATTTTATCCAAATGGATCTCAAGGAAATTTTTTAGTATTTTCAGAAAATCCTCATAATTTTACAAATTTTGATTTAGTTGTTGTCTCTGGATTAAATACAACTTCATCTTTAATTGAAGGATCTTATAGAATTGGAGTAAAACCAAATAAAATTTATCTTACTGCCGGTATTGGTAGCACTGCAATAACTGGAATTGTTACTTATTTTTCTGTTTCAGGAAACTTAAATTATCCTAATATTAGAGAAAATGATATTTTAAGTATTGGCACAGAACAAATTAAGGTATTAAATATTGATACGAGGTCATCAAGAATTAGAGTTCTTCGTGCAATAAATGGAACAGTAGGATCTTCTCATAGTGTTACTGATATTCTGTATGAAAATTCAAGAAAACTTACACTAAATGTTGGGTTTAGATCACAATATGATTATAAAGTTAATCGTGAAATTTATTTCAATCCAATTGATGCTGTCGGTTTGGGAACAACCTCTGGAATTGGAATTGGTGCCACTTTAATTTTTTCAAATCCAGGAGTTGGTATCACTCAAATTTTTATTCCCACGAGATCCATTTACATACCAAATCATCAATTAAATACTGGTGACGAGTTAATATACTCTACGAATAATGGATCAGCAATTGGAGTTTCTACAAATGGAATATCCGATTCAATATCACTTTCAAATCAGTCTATAGTGTATGTTGCAAAAATATCAAATGATTTAATTGGCATTTCTACATTTAAGGTTGGTCTTGGAACAGGAGGAACTTTTGTTGGAATTACAAGTCAAACAAGTGGAATGGGAATTTTATATTTCACTAGCGTAGGCATAGGAGAAAATCATAGCTTTAAAACAACTTATAATGGATTATTTGGAGGCATTTCGAAAAATACGGTCACAGTATCTACTGCGCAAACTCATGGACTTTTAAACAATGATACAGTTTTTATTGATGTAAACCCATCAATATCAACCACATTTACTTTTAAATATAATGATTACAACAGAAAGTTATTAGTAAATCCAAAAGATTTTATTTCTGCAGGAATTAACACAATTACAAATACAATTACTATCATTGATCATAAATTTGAAAGTGGTCAAAAAGTAATTCATACTGCAACGATCCCTGCGATTGGTCTTGAAAATAATAAAGAATATTTTATTATTGTAGTTGATACAAATAATATCAGACTTACTAATACTTATTATGATTCTATTAATGCAAAACCAAACATTGTTGAAATCAATAGTGCTTCTAATGGAACATTATCTGCTATTAATCCACCAATACAAGTATATAAAGATTCTTCAGTTATTTTTGATCTATCAGATTCATCACTTTCATATACTCAACAATCAACTAGATATCCTGCATTTGATTTAAAATTTTTCAATGATTCTAATTTTACAAAAAATTATAACAGCAATTCTGATGGTAGAGTTTTTGAAGTCCAAAAGGTAGGAACAGTTGGAGTTACGAGTGATGCAAAAGTTATTTTATCAGTTAATGAAAGTACACCTGAAAGGCTTTATTATAACTTAATTCCAATTTATGATGGAAATCTTCTTGAAAATAAAAAATTAATTACTGAAGATCATGAGGTTGTATCGAATAATGAAATTCAAGTCCTTAACAGTCAATATAACGGAGAATATGCTATCACAGTGAAATCTAACGCATCATTTGCTTATGATGTTGCAAAAGTTCCTGAAGAAGATTTATATATTTCGGGCATATCTAGTATAAAATACGAAACTAATTCACCAAATACTAATGGTTCTATTTCTAAAATAAAAATATTAAATAAAGGTCAAAATTATTATTCACTTCCTCAAATTTTAAGTGTTACATCTGAAATCGGAACCGGAGAAATATTAGAACCCTCAAGTACTTCTATTGGTAAAATTAAATCAGTAAAAATTAATGATATTGGATTTGATTTTCCTTCAGATTTAACTATGAGGCCCAGTGTAGCAATTCCTCAAGTTGTAAAAATAGAACCTCTTTCATCTTTAGAATCTGTTACAGTATCTTCATTCGGAAAAGGATATATTTCTGCACCAAAACTCATAGTTTTTGATGGAAAGACTGGCAACATTTCTCCAGAAATTGATTTAAGATTTACTTTAGGTAACAAAAAAGTAGAAATTTTAAAAAATACTTTTGGATTAAACAATATAACCCCAACAATCTTACCAATTCAAAATTCAAATGGAGTTGGAATTTCAACTATTCAATATAATTCTATAACAAAAAATGTAACAATAGTTTTATCGGTTGGATTTAGTACCTCAAACTCATTTCCATTTGCAATAAATGATAAAGTTTTAATTGAAAATATTAGTGTCGGGATTAATTCTACAGGTAAAGGATTCAACTCAAAAGATTATAATTATCAATTATTTACCCTTACCTCAGTTACTGAAAATCTTGGAGGACTTGGTGGATCTGTAACTTATAATCTTAATGACTTTCTTACTGATTCAGAATTTCCTGGCACGTTCAATCCTAACAATTCTTCAGGTAGAATTATTGCACAAAAACAATTTCCAATTTTTGATGTAGTTTTAACAAAAAATGATTATTTAATTGGAGAAACTGTAATATTAGAATCATCTACAGGAATATTGGAAGACTGGGATTCAAAATTAAATGTTGCAAAAATATTATCCAAAGATAATCTTAAAGTGGGAGAAATTATAAAAGGATCTTCTTCAAAAAATCAGGGAGTAGTATCTTCAATTGATAGATTTGATGCATTTTTAAATCTTGCTGCAACATCAAAATTTAAAAATGGATGGATATCAGATGCTGGGGTATTGAATGATAATTTGCAAAGAATACAAGATAGTTTATATTATCAAAATTTTTCATATGCAATTAAATCTAGAGTTGCATTTGATGTTTGGAATGATGTAGTAAGCACTTTAAATCACACTGCAGGATTTATAAAATTCTCAGATTATCAGTTAGAATCAAATTTAAATTCAAAAGATTCAAAGTCACTTGTAGTTAACTTAGCATCAAATTTAACATCCATTGAAGTTACAAATGATATTATTAGTGTTATAAATCTAAACTGTGTTTATGATTTTGATTTAGTAAAAGAAAATTCACTTCAGATTGGATCTCAAATTTTTTCAGATGAAATAATATTTTCAAATAGAATTCTAATTGATTATGCAGAATCTATTGGAAACAGAGTTTTATCAATTGATGATATTAGCTCTCAATTTAATAGTAATCCAAGACCAACCCGTTTTTCAGAGGTTAATAGATTTGATATTGCAGATGTAAAGACCCAAAAGTATCTTGCCTATGTAAGTGATAGGAGATTTACTGACGAAAAACAGATTTTAATTATTACAACACTAATTGATGATATTGATAATGCATATTTGAGTCAATATGCAAGAGTTGAAAGCATTTATGATATGGGGTCTTTTGATCTTGGGGTCGATGGATCAGAAGGTGTTCTTTCATTCTATCCAACAAAGGTTAGCATTAATGATTTTGATGTAACAATACTTTCATATAATATTAATGATTATATTTTGAGTGCTGAAAGTATAACATTCGGAGGTGTTGTTGATATTCAATCAAACAGTGTTGCTGTTTCGGCTGGAACCACTACCACCATTATTGAGATTCCAAATACCTACAGAGCAGCAAAAATTTTAGTATCAATTGCAGTGACTGATACAAATCAATATGAGTTTGATGAATTAACTATAATTCATGATGATACTAATGTGAAATTTTTAGAATATGGACAGATAACAAATCATTCATATGATTCATCTTCAATCTCAGGACTTGGTACATATTATCCACATCTTTCTGGTTCACAACTAAAAGTTGATTTTATACCAAATATTGGAATTTCTACTGCAATCGTTAAAACTATTCAAGTTGCGTTCGCATCGACTTCGACTGTCGGTGGCGAAACTTATGATATCAAACATGCTAGATTAGAAGGCAAAACTACTTCAATTGCTTCAACGTCAACTCCAATACCAGTGAATATTTGTGAATATCCAGACACTTATAGTGCTGCGTATTTTATTGTACTAGTATCTGATAATACCAATAACATACACCAATTATCAGAGGTAGCTCTTATTAGTAATAGCACCGATGTGTATATTACGGAATATGCAAAGATTAACACTATGTACCGTCTTGGAATTATTGGAGCTCAGAAAACTTCTTCAATGATTAATTTAACTTTTACTCCGTTACCAAATATCGACACTGATGTAAAAGTTTACTTAAATGCATTAAGATGTGAAGATGACGAAAAAGATTCAACGAGTTTCTTTGATTCAAAAATTAAAACAAATTGTGACATTTATGAAGGAACTGATTCTGCTGTCAGACGAGCATTTGATTTAACTTATAAAAATAATCCGATATTTGAAAGATATTTTGTAGGAAATTCTTCTACAATTGTTGATGTTGATTCTAATACAATTTCTATACCAAATCACTTTTTTGTTACCGGAGAAGAGGTAAGGTATGCTAATGCAGGAGAAGGAACATCTCAAGCAATCGGAATAGCGGCAACTACTTTTGTTGGTGTGGGATTAACTGACAAGTTACCTGATAGTGTTTACATTGTCAAAGTTAATATGAACACTATTAAACTAGCAAGAAGTGCAGAGGATGCTCTCAAGAGCATACCAAAAACTCTAGACATTACAAGTGTTGGAATTGGAACTTTACATAAATTTGTATCTATAAATCAAAATACAAAGGTACTTATTGCACTTGATAATTTTATTCAATCTCCTATAGTTTCTACTGCAACTACTACAACATTAGCAACTAATGTACTCACTACAAACGATTTAATATTTTTAAATCAAACAACCTCCTTCTTTGGCGGGGATTTAATTAAAATTGGTGATGAAATAATGAGAATAGAAGGTGTTGGTATAGGAAGTACTAATTCTATTCAAGTTCGTAGATCTAGATTGGGAACATCAATTGCAGGGTATTCAACTGGTTCTTTAGTTACCAAAGTGTCTGGTAATTATAACATCGTGAATAATGTTTTAAATTTTGCAGAAGCTCCTTTTGGAAACAATCCATTAAGTTCTCCCACAAATCGTCCTGATGAAAGAGATTATATTGGCATATCAACAGGATCATCATTCCAAGGAAGATCATTTATTAGATCTGGAATTTTAAATTCGTCAAATGAAGCATATTATAATAATTATATTTTTGATGATATATCCTCCGAGTTTAATGGTATTTCCAAAAAATTTACACTAAAATCTAATCAAACTGATGTTGGAGGTATTGTAGATAAAAATGCTATTATTTTGATTAATGATGTATTCCAAGGTCCTGGAGTAACTTATGATTATAATCTAACAGAATCAGAATCTGTGGGATTTACTACAATTACTTTTACTGGGGAAGCTACATCAGTTACTTATGATATTAATAATTCAAGTATTCCTCGTGGAGGAATCATAGTTTCTGTTGGATCTACAGAAGGATTTGGATATCAACCTTTAGTGTCTGCTGGAGGGACTGCAAATGTTTCTATTGCTGGCACTATTTCTTCGATTAGTATTGGTAATAGTGGATCTGGTTATCGATCAGGTGTTCAAATTGTTAAAGTTGGTGTTGCACTTTCTTCAACTGGCATACCATCTATTCAATTTATTGGAACTGCCTCAGTAAGTAATGGTAGTATTGTAAGTGTTGCTATTACTAATCCAGGTGTAGGATATACATCCACAAATCCGCCATATGTAATATTTGATGATCCATTATCATACACAAATCTACCTTTAATTTATAGTCATAGTTCTTCCGGAATAGGAACACAAGCAACAGTAAATGTTGTTGTTGGACAAGGATCAAGTGTAATAGATTTTGAAATAATTAATACTGGATATGGTTATGTTGAAGATCAAATTTTAACTGTTCCTATCGGAGGTCCAACTGGGATACCAACAACAGGATCATCATTTGAAGAATTTAAAATATCCATACAAAAAACTTTTTCTGATAAATTTTCTGGGTGGTCAATTGGAGAACTTCAATTATTGGATAATTTAGATAATAAATTTGATGGGGAAACAGTTTCTTTTCCACTAACAATATCTGACAATTTAATTACTATTCTTTCTTCTAAAGGATCGAATATTAATGTTCAAGATACTTTATTAGTCTTCATCAACGATATTTTACAAGTTCCTGGTGGTGGATATACCTTCCCAGGTGGAAGTATTATTACGTTTACCGAACCTCCCAAGATTGGAGATACCTCAAAAATTTTATTCTATCGTGGTAGTGGATCTGTTGATGTTGTGGATGTTGACATTTTAGAAACGGTTAAAATTGGTGATACATTAACTATTGGTTATGATCCTTCTATTGGACAATCCGTAACACTTCAGGAGGAAGAAAGAACGGTTACTAGTATTGATTCTACAGATCTTGTAACTACCAATCCATATTTTGGTCCAGGAAATACTGCCAACGAAACTCTTAAAAGAACTTTGGCATGGTGTAGGCAGACTGAAGATAAAGTTGTTAATGAACTGCCGATTGGAAAGGATAGAATTCTTTACGAAGCAGCAATTACTCCAACTTCATATTTAATTCAACCAGTTGGAGTTGGAAGTACTATTCTTTTTGTTGATACGATCAGACCCTTCTTTAATCCAATAAATGAAAGTAACACTTCATTAGAATTCCAAAATTCAATAACTATTATTTCTCAAGACAATAAAGTTGGATCGTCAGCAACTGCAATAGTATCTATTGCAGGGACTATATCATCTATAGTACTGTCTGATGGTGGAGTTGGATATACAACATCACCATCAGTTTCAATTCAAGATTCTGTAGGTGTTGGAACTACATTAGCAGTAAATGCAACCGCATCATCCACAGTATTATCCGGTAATGTAACAAATATCAATATTACTAATGCAGGTGTTGGATATACTATATTAAATCCACCTTTAGTGTTAATTGAATCTCCAAGTGCAGTCAAAGAAACTAATGATGTTTTATCATATGCAGGCGATTCTGGTGTTATTGTTGGATTTGGAACAACAACAATTTCTGGAACGGATAAAATTATTTTTGATTTTCATATTCCTCTAGATTCATATTTAAGAGAAACATCAACGTCTTTCCCATTTGGAGTATATGTTCAAACTGCAATCACAGTTAGTTCGATTGATGTTGGTGATTATTTCTTAGTATATAACTCAAATATTGGATCAGAATCTTCATCAATCACTTCATTAGATACTATTGATAATATTATTGGAATAGGAACTAATTTTGTGGATAATGTTTATCAGGTAGAAAGTGTGAGTAATGTAAGTGTTGCAAATACTGCAATTGGAATTGCAACAGTTGGCACCGCAACAACTATAGTAAGAAGAGTATTTGCAAAAATTAGTAATAGTTCTAATATTGCAGGATATTCTGGGGTAGGAATAGGTACTACTTCATATAGTTTTGGTAACTTTAGTTGGGGAAGAATTGTATTGACAACAAGAGCAAAAGAAAATTCTTATAACTTTTATGGAAATAATGGTGTTGGTGGAATTTCAACTTCTGGAGTTGTTAAGAGAACTCTTCCACTCAAGTTTGAAAAGTATATTATTACTTAAATAAATAATAAAAAAGTTATCATAAAATGGCTGCAATCATAACCGACCAAATTAGAATATTAAATGCAAAGAATTTTGTTGCAGGAGTACAAACTTCAAATAATAATTACTATTCATTTATTGGATTACCAAATCCCACAGATATTCAATCTGATTGGAATACAAACCCACCATCTCCTAGAGACAGTTTTGATGAAGAAAATAACTATTGGGATACTATGATTGCATTAAAAAAAATCAATGCAAGTGATGTAAGACAAGTAGTTCAGAAACGTTTTTGGTCAGTTGGTACAACTTTTGATATGTATCGTCATGATTATAGTAGATCCAATATTGCAAAAGTTTCTGGGGCAACCAATCTATATTCGGCTCCGTATTATGTTTTAAATAGTGACTATAGAGTTTATATTTGTTTGCAGAATGGAACAGATCCTGATAATATCGGTGGAAGACCTTCATTGGATGAACCGTTATTCACCGATCTAGAACCAAGAGCAGCAGGAAATAGTGGTGATGGATATATCTGGAAATATCTTTATACTATTAAGCCAACAGATATTATTAAATTTGAATCTACTGAGTTTATGCCAGTTCCTATAAACTGGGAAACAAGTTCTGATAATGCAGAAGTAAGAGATAATGCAGTTGATGGATCTATCAAGATTATAACTATAACAAATAGAGGAGTGGGTGTAGGACCGTCCAATAAAACTTACACAAGAGTTCCTATTCGTGGAGATGGCACCGGAGCAGAGTGTACAATTGTTGTAAATAATGACCGAAGAATTGAATCAGTTACAATATCAAATCAAGGTTCTGGATATACATTTGGTACTGTTGATTTAGTTGCAGGAAATGTTCCTATTGGCACTACTATGCCAATATTTAATGTAATTATTTCTCCTAAAGGAGGTCACGGAGCAGATATTTACAGAGAACTTGGAGCATATAATGTTCTGATGTATTCTAGAATTGAAAATGACAATCAAAACCCAGATTTTATTACAGGAAATCAAATTGCAAGATTTGGAATTGTACAAAATCCAGAATTATTTGGATCATCACAATTTTTGACTTTAGATAAGGCAAGTGCAACTTATGCCATTAAATTAACCGGAATTGGTGCAAATTCTGTAACATATGATACAGATTCATTTATTACCCAAACAGTTTCTACAGGAACAACTTCTGTAGGAAGAGTTATTAGTTATGATCAAGTTACTGGTGTTTTAAAGTATTGGCAAGATAGATCTAACTCTGGATTTTCTACAGTTGGAGTTGCAATAACGAATCCGTCTTTTGGATTTGATCAAGTTAAATTTTCAAGTTTTCCTGGCACTGGAGGAAGTCTTATAATTAATGGTGGGTCACTTCCATTAACAATTGATGAAACTTTTACGGGTATATCTACAGTGATAAATAATAGGACGTATTACCTTGGACAATCTTTTACAAATGGTCTTGCAAATCCAGAAGTAAAAAAACACTCCGGAAATATTATCTACGTAGATAATAGACCATCAATTACAAGGTCTCCAAATCAAAAAGAAGATATTAAAGTCATTTTGCAGTTCTAAAAAATTATGTCTCAACAAACTAATCTCAATGTATCACCATATTTTGATGATTTTGACGCAAATAATGACTATCATAAAGTTCTCTTCAAACCTGGAGTTCCTGTTCAAGCAAGAGAACTAACAACTCTTCAATCAATTCTTCAAAATCAAATTGAAAAGTTTGGACAACACTTTTTTAAAGAAGGTGCTAAAGTAATACCAGGAAATACTGGGTATAATGCAATTTATTACTGCGTTCAACTACAAAATACTTTTCTTGGAGTTCCTGTTTCGGCATATGTAGACCAACTTGTTGGAACTAAAATTACAGGACAAGTTTCTGGTGTAAGTGCTGTAGTAGATAAAGTTCTTCTTCCACAAGATTCTGAGAGAGGAAATTTAACTCTTTATATTAATTATTTAAGTTCAAGCACTCAGAATAATGCAACTCAACAGTTTTCTGATGGAGAATCTTTAATTTCAAATGTTACAATTTCTTCAGGACTCTTAGGAAATGCATCAATTTCTTCTGGACAACCATTTGCAGTTACTCTATCGAATAATTCAACTGCTACAGGTTCTTCATTCAATATTACAAATGGAGTTTATTTTATTCGCGGACAATTTGTAAATGTAAATACAGAAACTTTAATTCTTGATCAGTATAATAACAAACCAAACTGTAGAGTTGGTTTATTCGTAAATGAACAAGTTATTAACTCGGATATTGATGAGTCACTGACCGATAATTCTCAAGGGTTTAATAACTATTCTGCTCCGGGAGCAGACAGATTAAAAATATCAGTATCTTTATTTAAGAAAAGTTTAGATGATTTTGATGATAACAACTTCATAGACTTAGTAACAATTTCTGATGGTGTTATAAGATCTAAATCAACAACAACCGAGTATAGTCTCATAGCAAATGAACTTGCAAGAAGAACATACAATGAATCGGGAGACTATTTTATTAAACCTTTTGATATTACAGTAAAAGAATCTCTGAATAATAATTTAGGTAATCGTGGCATTTTTAATGCTGGACAGTTTACTTATGGAGGATCAACCCCATCAGATGATTTAGCTATCTATCAAATTTCACCAGGAAAGGCAATTGTTAGAGGTTATGAAGTAGAAACACTCAGTCCAATATTTTTAGACGTAGAAAAGCCAAGAACAACTAAAACATTAGAAAATCAATCAATTACCTGTAGCACAGGTCCAACATTATCATTAAATAATGTTTATGGATATCCTATAACTGGAATTGGTAATACTTATATTTTAAGTTTAAGAAGTGAAAGAGTAGGAACTTCAAGTACAATTGCGCCGGGTAAAGAAATTGGTGTTGCTAGAGTTTATGATTTTAAATTAGAATCTGGATCTTACAGTGCATCAAATCCTAAGTTAAATGAGTGGAGCATTTCTTTATATGATATTCAAACTATCACAGAAATTACTTTGAATGAACCAATTACGTTAGCAGTTCCAACTTTTGTTGAGGGTGCAAATAGTGGGGCAAGTGGATTTATTAAGGATGCAGTTTCTGCAAATTCTCTTATTACTGTATATGATACCAAAGGTAGTTTTTTGAAAAATGAATCATTTATTTTTGATGGAATTGAATCTGGGAGGGTTGCAATAGCAGTAACTTCATTTGGTATTTCTGATGTTAAGTCTGTTTATGGTTTAGTTGGATCTGCATCGACATTTTCTGCAGATTGTATACAATATACAAAATTTAATGTTGGAATTGCTACAATTTCAGCACAATCTTCCGGTATCAGTACGGTTACAAGTCCAAATATATCTTTTCCTGGAAATATTATTAAAAATGGCAATTTAATCGCATATAGTGACACTTCACTATCAGACCCAGTTTTTGCGAAAGTTGTGAGTGTAGGTTCTAGTACAGTTACAATTACAGGTGTTTCTACTGTAACAGGAATTGCTCAAGGAAAATTGCCAAGTACTCTATTAGAAGTTACTGATTTTAAAATATTATCAACTAGTTTAGAGTCATCATCAGATAATACATTATATACCAAACTTCCAAAAAATAATATTTCTAATGTAGATTTAATTAATGCAAATCTAACTATTAGAAAGTCGTTTACTGTTAATATTACGTCAAACCAGTTGTCATCTCCAGTAAGTGCTGGAACAAACGAGACATTTTTACCTTTTGATGAGGAAAGATATGCGTTAATTAGATCTAATGGTTCTACTGAGTTACTAACTTCTGATAGGTTTTCTTTTATTAATGGTGGCGCTCAACTTCAAATTTTTAATTTGGGTGCTAATGATACTGAAGCAACCTTAATTACAACTCTTAGAAAAATTAAACCAAAAGCAAAGGAAAAAAGAAAAAATAGAGTTAATAGTATTATAGTTAGTAAATCAAAATATACTGGTTCTGGAATTGGTGAAACTACATTAAATGATGGTCTTGAATTTGGAAATTATGCTTATGGAACTAGAGTTCAGGATAAAAATATTTCATTAAATACTCCAGATATTGTCGAAATACATGGTATTTTTGAATCTGCAGATACTGCAAATCCTTCTGCACCATTAATGGTTCTTTCTTCTATTAATGGTCCAACTAACACAACATCAGATCTCATTATAGGTGAAGAAATTTTAAGTCAAAATGGAAGTACTATTGGTATAGTCGTTGAAAAATTAACTTCATCGCAGATTAGTTTTATTTACAAAAATCAAAATATTTTTAAAGAAGGAGAAATAGTAACTTTTAGAGAATCTAATATTCAAGCAATTATTATTACTTTAGATTCTCCTAGTTTTGATATTTCATCTAATTACACTTTTTCTAGAGGACAAAGAGGAAATTTTTATGATTATGGATCAATTACAAGAAAATCAACAGTAGACGAACCAAATAAAAAAATAATAATTTATTTTTCAAATGGGTTTTATGATTCTTCTGATGATGGAGATATTACAACTGTAAGTTCATATCGTGCATTTAATTATGTATTTGATTTGTCAAGTATTAATAATGATAGAGTATCAGATATTATTGATATTAGACCAAGAGTTTCTTCTTATACGGTTTCTGAAAACGCCAGATCTCCATTTGAATTTTTAGGAAGAATTTTTAGTTCATCTGGCAATTCTGCGGCTAATATTCTTGCATCAGATGAACCAATTTTAACTAATTTTTCATTTTACTTAGGAAGAATAGATAGAATTTATCTTACAAAAAATGGAAAATTTCAAGTTAAATATGGAACTCCAGCAGAAAATCCAGAAAGACCAATTTCTGTAGATGATGCTCTTGAAATAGCCATTATTACTCTTCCTCCATATCTATACTCAACCTCACAAGTTGAAATTCAATTTTTAGAATATAAAAGATATCGAATGGTTGACATTAAAAAACTTGAAGATAGAATCAAAAATCTAGAATATTACACCTCATTATCTTTACTAGAAACAAATACTGCAAATCTTTTTGTTCCAGATTCAAATGGATTAAATCGATTTAAATCTGGATTCTTTGTTGATAATTTTACTACATTATTAACACAAGAAAATAATATTGAAATTAAAAATAGTATTGATGTGAAGAATAAAGAACTAAGACCGAAACATTATACAAATTCTATTGATTTAATTTTTGGTCCAGTAGAAAATGTAGATCCAACAGAAGATCTGAACTTTGCCACAGTTGAAGGGGTTGATGTTAGAAAAACAGGAGATATTGTCACTCTGGATTATACGGAGGTAGAATGGTTAAGTCAAGTATTTGCAACTAGGACTGAAAGTGTTACTCCATTCCTAGTTAGTTTTTGGCAAGGTACATTGGAGATAACTCCAGCATCCGATACGTGGGTAGACACTGTAAGAATTGAAGCAAAAATTATTAATACTGAAGGAGATTATGCACAAACTCTTGCAAATGCATCAAAAACCTTAAATGTGGATCCTCAAACAGGATTTGCGCCGACTATATGGAATTCGTGGGTTGATAATTGGACTGGTCAAGAAGTTACAGAGTCAACAAGAACAAGAAACGAATCTTCTTCTAGAGTGGTTGGAGAAGGAGGTTGGATTAATGGAGGAACTGGTGGTCCTGCAGCTTGGGTACAAACAACAACTAATACCACAATTGAAGATACGTTCCGTCAAGTAACGCAAACTGGAACATCAACTAGATCTGGTACTAGAACAGTAATTACTGAGCAATTTGATAGAACTTCTGATGGTGATAGGACTGTAAGTAGAGATATTGTTGCGTTTATGAGATCTCGAAATATTCAGCTTGTAAGTAAGAAAGTAAAACCACTTACACAACTTTATACGTTCTTTGATGGGGTAGATGTAACAAAATATTGTGTTCCCAAATTATTAGAAATCAATATGATTTCTGGTGTGTTTGAGGTTGGAGAAACTGTATTTGGAACTATAAATCAAATTGGACTTGGACCCAATTTAGCAAATGAATCTGCAAAAATTACCTTTAGAGTTGCTCAATCAAATCACAAAGAAGGTCCTTATAATATTCCTAGTACAACATTTTCACAAAATCCTTATACAGGGCAAACTCTACAATCATCATACTCATCAACATCAAATATTTTAAATGTTGATACTTTTTCATTATCAAATGAACCCCAGGGTTCATTTAGTGGATACGTAGAATCTGGAATGACCCTTGTTGGAAAAACCAGCCGTGCTCAAGCAACTATTTCCAACGTAAGACTTGTTTCAGATCTGTCTGCAACATTAATTGCAAGTCTGTTTATCCCAAATCCAAACACAAATATTCATCCAAAATTTGAAACAGGTGATAAAATTATTACACTGACCAATAATAATTTAAATGATCAAAATCTTGCTTCAACAATTGCAGAAGAAGGATTTTCATCAAGTGGAATTTTAGAAACTGTTCAAGAAAATATTATTTCTGTTAGAAATGCTAGAATTCAAAACAGACAAGAATTTGAAGAAAGAGCAATTTCAAGAACTACTGGATCTCAAGATGCTAGTAGTAGAGTTATTGCACAGACACAAAGAAGAGCAATTATTGGATGGTATGATCCTCTTGCACAATCATTTTTGGTAGATGATGCGGTTGGAGTTTTCTTAACTAGATGTGACATATTCTTTAGATCTAAAGATGATGTGGATATTCCAGTGACGTTCCAATTAAGAACAATGCAAAATGGATTTCCAACTCAATATGTTATTCCTTTCTCAGAAATTGTTATAGATCCAGTAGACGTTCAAGTCTCAGCAGATGGATCTATTGCTACTCCTATTAGATTTAAGGCTCCTGTTTATCTCGAAGGTGGTAAAGAATATTGTATATGTTTGGCATCAAACTCTACAAAGTACAGTGTTTATATCTCTAGAGTTGGTGAAAATGATCTTTTAACTCAAGCATTTGTTTCTACTCAACCATACCTAGGATCAATATTCAAATCTCAAAATGCTTCAACCTGGGAACCAAGTCAGTGGGAAGATCTTAAGTTTAGTCTTTATCGTGCAAATTTTATAGAATCTGGAACGGTGGAAATTTATAATCCTGAGCTAACTGAAGGAAATAATCAGATTGCTAAGTTAATGCCAAATTCCCTTAACTTTAATTCTAAAAGAGTTAGAATAAGTTTAGCATCAACAATTAATGATTCCAACTTTATTATTGGAAATACTGTTTTACAAAGTGAAACAAATGCATCAGGAAACTATGTGGGAAATGCAGGAATTGCAACCGGTTCATTAAATATCATCAATGCGGGTATTGGATATACTCCATCTTCTGATACTGCAACTTTTTCTAATATTAATTTACAGACAATTACTGGTAAGGGTAGAGGTGCAACTGCTCAGATTACGATAAAGAATGGAGTATCCATTGGAGCAACTATTACTTCTGGTGGAAGTGGATACCAAATCGGAGACGTTCTTGGAATTTCTAGTATAGGATCAATAAATGTTGGTATAAATGCAAGATTTTCACTTTCAAATATTTCTGATCTTAATCAAATTATAGTAGATAATGTTCAGGGGGACTTTTCTACTGGCGTAGGCAAAACAATTCAATATATTGGAGTTGGTATAGGCACAACAAACTTAAATGGAACTGAAGTACTTGTCAGTGAGATTATTGAAGAATCTGATGGAAGGCATGTTAAGATAGACCATAAAAATCATGGAATGTATTTTAAAGATAACTTCGTTACAATTTCTAATGCACAATCAGATATCAAACCAACTAAATTAAGTATCCAACTTTCAGCAGACTTCGCAGGATCGATATCGGTTGATGATTCTACTATTTTTGATACATTTGAAAATGTTGGTGTTGGGACAACAAACCCCGGTTATCTACTTATTGGTGATGAGATTATTGAATATACTTCAGCATCAGAAGGAGTTATTGGTGGAGATATTGTTAGAGGAATAAACCCTACAACTCACCCAATCGGATCTCCTGTTTACAAGTATGAATTGAATGGAATTTCCTTAAAAAGAATTAATAAAACCCATGACTTAAATGATGTGAGTGTATCAGATCCGATTACTTTCGATTCTTATAACATCAAACTTGATATGTCCAGTGATGGTGTTGATAGAAGTGTTGGAAATAGTTTCCCAACTCTTTACGCAAATCAAACAAAATCAACCGGTGGACACAATATTATAGCAACACAAAATATACCTTTTGAAATCATTACTCCACTTATCCAAAATCTAACCATTCAAGGTACTTCTTTAAGTGCTGAAATAAAAACTATTACTGGATCTAGTATTAGTGGAGATGAAATTCCATTTATTGATAATGGATTTGAACCTATTACTATTAATGCACCAAACTATCTTGATAGTACAAGAATTATTGCATCGAAGGTAAACGAAGACAATAAATTGTCCAATTTACCTGGCAATAAATCCATGAATATTAGATTGACTCTAGGTACAACTAATACTAGACTTTCTCCGGTATTAGATACTCAAAGAATTAGTACAATATTAACTTCAAATAGAATCAATAGTGTGATTGAAAACTATGCAACTGATGCAAGAGTTGATACAATTGACGAAGATCCATCAGCATTCCAATATATTTCAAAAGAAATTTCTCTGGAAAATGCCGCATCTTCCATTAAAATTATATTAGATGCACATATAAATCTATATTCAGATATTCGCGCATTCTATGCGATCAGTGAAAGTTCAAACTTTGATCCAATATTCATACCATTTCCAGGATATTCAAATTTTGATACAAGAGGTGATGTTATAAACTTTGAAGATAGTAATGGACTTTCAGATAATTTTATTTCTAAATCAAATTTTATTGGATTTACTTCACCACAACTTGATTATAGAGAATATACTTTTACTGAAAATCAATTGCCACCATTTAGATCTTATAGAATTAAACTTGTTTTAACATCAACTAACCAAGTTTATGTGCCAAGAGTGCAGAATTTAAGAGTAATTACACTAGCTTGATATGGATTATATTAAAGTTAAAGGACATGATCATCTAATTCGAGATCCCAAAACAAATTCAATTATTAATACTAATATGTCAGAATATAATGAATATCTTTCCAGAAGAGATTCTAAATTAAAAGAAAATGAAAAGGTAAATAATCTTGAATCCGATATCATCAATATGAAAGGGGATTTGGATGAAATTAAATTTTTACTTAGGAGATTAATTAATGAATCCTGATTCCATAGAGCTTTCTAACTTAACAAAAAGTTTTGAATATGTAAAGTTTAGTAATCAAATAGATTCTATTAATAATATTGAAGATCTTAGAAACCTTGCAAAGTGTTACTTTAAATTGTATTTAAAGCAACAAGAAATTGTTTCTGAATGGTCAGTATCAAAACCATAAATATTTCTAAAGGAATAGTAATAAATGTCGCAACCATCAACTAGACAAGAACTCATAGATTACTGCAAGAGAAAACTTGGCGCGCCAGTGCTTGAAATTAATGTTGCTGATGAGCAAATTGATGACTTAGTTGATGATGCAATTCAATTCTTTCAAGAAAGACATTATGATGGTGTTTATCCAACTTTTTTTAAATATAAAATTACGGAAGATGATATTGCTAGGGGAAAAGGAAAAAGAAAAGACAACTATGTTCCAGTCGGAATTGCAACCACTACTGCAACAGCAAATATTGTAGGTACGGCAGTAACTTTCTCATACACAGAAAATAGCAATTATATACAAGTTCCACCAAACGTTATAGGTGTAAATAAAATTTTTACTTTTGATGGATCTAATACTACAACTAATAGTATGTTTAGTATTAAATATCAATTATTTTTAAATGATATTTATTACTTTGGATCTACAGAACTTTTAAGTTATGCAATGGTCAAAACATATTTGGAAGATTTGGATTTTCTTTTAAACACACAGAAACAAATTCGTTTTAACAAAAGACAAGATAGATTGTACATAGATATTGACTGGGGATCAGTTCCTGAAAATTATTATCTTATTATTGACTGCTATTCAACATTGGATCCAAATGACTATGCTAGGATTTATAATGATTCTTTTATAAAACCATATTTAACTTCACTTATTAAACGTCAGTGGGGACAAAATATGATGAAATTTATTGGAGTTAAACTTCCAGGTGGAGTTGAATTGAATGGAAGACAGATGTATGATGATGCGCAAAAAGAAATAGATGTATTAATGGAAAAAATGTCTAATACTTATGAACTTCCACCATATGACATGATTGGTTAATATATGCTTAACCCATTTTTTCTTCAGGGATCTAAAACAGAACAAGGTCTAATTCAAGATCTAATAAACGAACAACTACGTATGTATGGAGTTGAAGTTTATTATTTGCCGAGAAAATATATAACAGAAAAAACAATTATTAAAGAAGTTATTGAATCTGCATTTGATAGAGCATATCCAATTGAAGCATATGTTGAAAACTTTGATGGGTATGGAGATAATACAACAATATTGTCAAAATTTGGTATTCAAGCACTTAATGAATTAACAATCATAATTTCAAAAGAAAGATTTGAAGGGTACATATCTCCTCTAATTAAAGATCAACATAATATCAAACTATCAACAAGACCTAAGGAAGGAGATATAATTTATTTTCCTCTAGGAGATAGATTATTTGAAATTAAATTTGTTGAGCACGAGCAACCTTTTTACCAGCTTCAAAAAAATTATGTTTATACTTTAAAATGCGAACTGTTTAGATATGAAGATGAAATTATAGATACTGGCGTTTCTTTTATTGACGATAATATTGGAGGAAGTGGTGGTGAGCAGGATTCTGCACAAACAGGAATAATACAAAAATTGAATATGGTAGGTACTGGAATTACAGCTAGTGCAATTACTAATATTGTGAATGGTGGTATTAGATTTTTTACTGTTACAAATCGTGGTAGTGGATATACAAATCCTCCAAGAGTTGCAATATCTTCAGCACCTGCCGGAGGAGCAACTGGTATTGGATCAGCAACCTTAATTGGAGGAATTGTTGTTTGTACTGATAGTGCTAATCCTGCAACAAAATCAGTGCAATCAATAGAAGTTATTAATCCAGGATTTGGGTATACAATTGCTCCTAAAGTATTATTTTTTGGAGATGGATCTAGAGCAACTGCAACATCGACTATTGGTAACGGTATTGTTGGAGTTATTACGGTAACAAATTCTGGTGGAGGGTATGTCAATTCTCCTTCCATTGTATTTACAGGAATCTCAAGTGTTTCAGCTGCTGCAACTGCAGTTGTAAGTTCTGCAGGATCAATTACTCAAATTAGAATTACAAATGCGGGACTTGGGTATACACAACCACCATCTATTACTATTGGAAACCCATCACTTTCTTCACTTGGCAGTTATACTTTCAATGAAATTGTAACGGGATCTGTAAGTGGAACAACTGCAAGAGTTAGATCTTGGAATTCTGTAACTAGTGTACTAGAAGTTTCAAAGGTGTCTGGAGAATTTATTGCTGGAGAATCTCTTGTGGGAGCTGCATCAAGTGCTTCTAGAACACTAAGATCTATTGAAGTTTTTGCAGTTAAAGATGGATATTCTGATAATAAAAATATAGAGGAAGAAGCAGATAGTATCATTGATTTTAGTAGCAAAAATCCATTCGGAATGCCATAGTATAAATATTAGTTATCACATGGTTGATCGATAATATCGAGACTTAAAAAAATGTTTGAATATTTCTATCACGAAATCTTAAGAAGAACCGTAGTTTCTTTCGGTTCTTTATTTAACGAAATTAGTATTAAACACAAAGACAATTCGGGTAATGTAAAGAGTGTAATTAAAGTACCTCTTGCATATGGACCTACACAAAAATTTCTTGCGAGGTTAGAGCAATCTCCAGATTTAAATAAACCGGTACAAATAACATTGCCAAGAATGTCATTTGAGTTTACTGGTTTAACATATGATTCGACCAGAAAATCTACAACAACTCAAACTTTTATTACAAAATCTGAAATTGATGGAACTGAAACTAAAAAAGTTTATCTTCCAGTTCCATATAATATGCAGTTTGAACTCAGTATTATGTCCAAATTAAATGACGATGCTCTTCAGATTATTGAACAAATACTTCCATTTTTTCAACCAGCATATTCAATGACAATTGAATTAGTTGATATTATAAATGAAAAAAGGGATATTCCTGTAGTTCTTGAAAACATTACGATGCAGGATGATTATGAAGGTAATTTTTCCACAAGAAGAGTTCTTACATACACACTGAGGTTTACTGCTAAAACATATCTCTTTGGACCAGTTTCTTCTGCAACAAAGGATATCATCAAAAAGGCTACTATTGGATATATTGCTGGAGAGGCAACAGATTCTCCAATAAGAGAAGTTGTTTATTCCGTAGAGCCAAGAGCAATTAAGAATTATACAGGTACAATAGTAACAAATCTATCAAAAGATATTACTACTGAAGACACTTTAATTACAGTTAATAGTGTTGGGTCTATTGTTGCCAATACACATTTAGATATTGAAGGGGAAGAAGTGTTCGTAAAACGAATATCTGGAAATGTTATTACGGTTGAGAGAGGTAGGGATGGTACACCAATTACACCACATCTTTCTGGTGCAGAAGTTAAGTCAATCACTACAGAAGATAATGTTCTAATTGAGGAAGGAGATGATTTTGGATTTAGTGGATCTTCATTTTAAAGAGTATGAAAATGACAAAAAAGTTTAATAAACTCAATGAAACTTTTAATGTAGATGATGATATAATTCCAATTGAATCTGAAACTATAATAGAAAAGGTAGAAAAAATATCATTAGCAGTAGATGATGTTAAAAAAGATTATGATTACACTAGAGGAAATTTATATTCTCTAATTGAAAAAGGTCAAGAAGCAATTAATGGAATTCTTGAGTTAGCACAAGAATCTGAGATGCCTAGGGCATATGAAGTTGCAGGGCAACTTATTAAAAACGTAGGTGATATTACGGATAAATTATTAGATCTTCAAAAGAAAGTAAAGGATATTGAGGACGATAAACCAAAAGGTCCAACTACAGTTAATAATGCACTTTTTGTCGGATCTACTGCAGAACTAGCAAAACTTTTAAAGCAACAATCTCAAGAAACTAAAGAATAATAAATACAGAAGAATCTATTATATTCTAAACCCAAAACCTAAACCTTAAAAAGTTGTGAAAAAAATTACAGAAAATTCTAAATTAAACATTTCTTTAGTAGAAACAATTTTAAGTGAAGAAAAGTGTGGTAAAGGAATGTATTGGTGTAACACAAATAAAGAATGTAAACCTCTTCCAAGTGGATTTAATACTCCAGGACAAAAAATAAAACCAACTGAAGTGGGAATAGGCAAACCGGTAGAAGGATCTTGTAATCATACAAAAAAGGGAAAGATTTGTCCAGTACATGGAACACACCGATGTCCTATGAGTGAAGAGAAAGACCCTAAGGGACCTGTAAAATCTTATAAATCTCCAGAAGAACTTGCTAAAAAGCACGGAGTATCAATAGAAGAAATTAAAAAGCAATTAGAAATTGGAATTAAAGTTGAATTTGAACACACTACAAGTAAGAGTTCTGCAAGAATCACTGCACTTCAACATTTAGACGAAAAACCAGATTATTACACAAAGTTGAAAAAAATGGAGACTCAAAATGAAAGTAATAATAAGGTATCAGAACAAACATTAGTAGACAAAATTCTTGGTGAACTTTTAGAAGCATCAAAATCTGGTGATGATGACTTGGGGGATTGGTTTAGAAAATCAAGTGGAACTGATCCAAAAACTGGAAAAAAAGTACCAGGATGGGTTCAACTTGGAGGTGAATTTGCAGGTGCTCCTTGTGCTAAACAACCCGGACAAACTACTAAACCAAAATGCGGTAGTTCTAAAATGGCATCAGAGATGTCTCCGGAAGAAGAAGAAAAATCAGCAACAAGAAAAAGAAGAGAAGATCCAAATCCAAATAGAAAAGGGAGGGCAATTAACGTAAAAACTGAATCAAAGATTCATGAAAGTCATAAAGAGATTGTAAGTGGAAAAAAGAAAGATAATGAAGGATACATGGCAAGAAATCAATTAGATACTATTAATAAAGCAGTTGTTTCTTTGAAAAAAAATATTAAAAAAAGTGATACACAATTACCTGCATGGGTTCAATCCAAGATCACTAAAGCAGCAGATTATATTGATATTGCAGCAGATTATCTAGATAGTGATGAAATGAGTGAAAGTAAAAAAGATGCTTGTTATACTAAAGTAAAGAGTCGTTATAGTGTTTGGCCCTCTGCATATGCATCTGGTGCTTTAGTAAAGTGTCGTAAAGTTGGGGCAAAGAATTGGGGAAACAAAATTCAAAAAGAAGATGTGACAATTGAAGATTTAAATGGTAATACTTTTGCTGAAGTGATTGATATTATTAAACCAGAACCAATTAAAGGGTTTAAATCTCAAGTTGAAGAAGCAACTCGTTTACAAGCAGATACTGGAAATATAATCGCAGTTATTCTTTCATGGAGAGGTAAAACATATTCAGTTAGAATGTTTTTTCCGCAAGTTGGGATGCCAAATAGAAATGATATAACTGCAGAAATTCAAAAAATTTATCCAGGTGCATTAGTTCTTCAATATAAAGTTTCATCACTTCAACCAGGAATGCCTTTGATTCAAGTAGTGAACTCAAAGTCAAAAAATTACTTATTGAATAATGGAACAATTGGAGAAGAGAAAATTGAAGAGGTTGCAGCATGGCAAAGAAAAGAAGGCAAAAATCCTGAAGGTGGTTTAAATGCAAAGGGAGTTGCATCATATAGAAGAGAAAATCCAGGTTCAAAATTACAAACTGCAGTTACAACAGAACCATCAAAACTAAAACCAGGATCAAAAGATGCAAATCGTAGAAAATCATTCTGTGCCCGTATGGGTGGAATGCCTGGTCCTATGAAAGATGAAAAAGGTCGTCCAACTAGAAAAGCACTTTCCTTAAGAAAGTGGAATTGTTGATATAAAGAGATTATATTATGTCTGATAACATTTACTTAGGTAATCCTTTATTAAAAAAGGCAAATACCTCAATGGAGTTTACTCAGGAACAAATTCTTGAGTTTATGAGATGTAAAGACGACCCTGTATATTTTGCAAAAAATTATGTAAGAATTGTAACTCTTGATCATGGGTTAATGCCATTTGATCTTTATCCTTTTCAAGAAAAACTTATTAATAATTTTCATAATAACAGATTTAACATCTGTAAGATGCCTAGGCAGACTGGTAAAAGTACTACTGTAGTATCATATCTTCTCCATTATTCCGTTTTTAATGATAATGTAAATATTGGTATTCTTGCAAATAAAGCAGCAACAGCAAGAGAACTTTTGGACCGTCTCCAAACCGCATATGAAAATTTACCAAAATGGATGCAGCAAGGTGTTATTTCTTGGAACAAAGGATCCTTAGAACTTGAAAATGGGTCTAAAATTATGGCTGCCTCAACTTCAGCTTCTGCTGTTCGTGGTATGTCTTTTAATATATTGTTTTTGGACGAATTTGCGTTTGTCCCAAATCACATTGCAGAATCATTTTTTGCATCAGTATATCCAACAATTACTTCAGGTCAAAACACAAAGGTAATCATTGTTTCAACCCCACATGGTATGAACCATTTTTACCGAATGTGGCATGATGCAGAAAATGGCAAAAATGGATATATTTTTACTGACGTGCATTGGAGTGAAGTTCCTGGTAGAGATTCTGCCTGGAAAGCACAAACAATTTCTAACACAAGTGAACAACAATTCAAAGTAGAATTTGAATGTGAATTTCTTGGATCTGTTGATACTCTGATTGCACCATCTAAACTCAGAAACTTTGTGTATGACCATCCTAAGACCCGTAACGCTGGTTTAGACGTTTATGTGGATCCAGGTGAGAATTGTGATTATGTGGTCACTGTAGACGTTGCTAGAGGGGTTGGAAGCGACTATTCAGCATTTGTTGTTGTAGACATTACACAATTTCCACATCGGGTAGTGGCAAAGTATCGAGATAATGAAATCAAACCAATGATGTTTCCAAGTGTAATTTACGAGGTTGCAAAAAGTTACAACAATGCTTTCATATTATGTGAAGTAAATGACGTAGGAGATCAGGTTGCAAGCATTCTACAATATGATCTTGAGTATCAAAATATTCTAATGTGTTCTATGAGAGGTAGAGCTGGGCAAATAGTTGGACAGGGATTTTCCGGTAAGAAAACTCAACTTGGAGTTAAGATGTCTAAGACCGTAAAAAAAGTCGGTTGTCTTAACTTAAAAACGATGATTGAGGAAGACAAACTTATTTTTAATGATTATGAGATTATGAGTGAACTTACAACTTTTATTCAAAAACACAACTCTTTTGAAGCAGAAGAAGGTTGTAATGATGATTTGGCAATGTGTCTTGTAATTTATGCTTGGTTAGTATGTCAGGATTACTTTAAAGAACTCACAGATCAAGACGTTAGGAAACGTCTTTACGAAGAACAAAGAAATCAAATAGAACAAGATATGGCACCCTTTGGATTTATTTCTGATGGTTTTGATGAAACAAGCTTTGTTGATAATGAGGGTGATAGATGGTTTACTGATGAATATGGAGATCGTTCATATATGTGGGAATATCATTAACTAATGGAAATTGATAAACAAATAAAGCTAAGTCATCTATTACTTAACGATAGAAAATGTAGAGTTTGTGGAGAACTTAAAAATTTAGTAGGAGAATTTTATAGAACACGTAAAGATAGAGGACCTGTAGCATCTTCTTATTCTTATGAGTGTAAAGAATGCACTATAAAAAGAATAAATGCATCTAAAAAAAATAATATATCTTCAATTGATTATAAATATCCTGATTGGTAGTATTCACGTCATGTTTCCCCAGTGTAAAATATTTTTTTAATAAATATTTTTAGATAAACTGAGAATTACGGAGAAAAAAATGGCGACTCCTCAATTATCTCCAGGCGTACTCGTCAGGGAGGTTGATCTAACAATAGGAAGAGCTGATAATGTTTTAGATAATATTGGTGTGATTGCAGGACCTTTTCCAATTGGACCTGTTGATTATCCAATTGACATCACAACGGAACAGAATTTAATTAGCACTTTCGGAAAACCACTCTCAACAGACTCACAATATGAGTATTGGATGAGTGCATCATCTTATCTTTCATATGGTGGGATTCTTAAAGTTGTTAGAACTGCTGGTGCAACACTGAATAATGCTAATGCAGGTGTTGGTGCCGCGGCAACTACAGCATTGAGAATCGATAACTACGACGATTATCTCAATAATCACAATGAGGCTACAAATTATACCTATGCAGCAAAGAACCCAGGGTCCTGGGCAAATGGTTTAAAAGTTTGCTTTATTGATGATGCTGCTGATCAGATTCTTGGTATTGCTACTACAAATCCATCTGAACTTGGTGCAACAGTTGGATTTGGAGTCACTGCAAATCTTACTAATGTTACAATTCCTGGTTTAGGTTCAACATCAACATTTACTGGATATCTTAAAGGTATCATTACTGGTGTTACGACTGATGCAACTAATGGTGCTAGTAGCATCGATGTAAAAATTCTATCAAGAGTTTCATCTGCTGGTACTGAATCTAGAGTTAATTATGCAGAAGGAACTTCTTTTGCATCGTATTTAACTACAAGTTCCATTAGTTTTGTTGATAACTCTGGTATTACTACCGGTTCTGCAGTTACTCCAACATCTGTTACTGATTGGTACGAGGCACAAACTCTTGGGTTAACTAACTCAACAATTTTTTGGAAATCTATTGCACCCAGACCAACTTCAAATCAATATACACTTGAAAGACAGGGTTCTGGTGATGGGTTGCATATTGTAGTTGTTGATGATTTAGGAAGTATTTCAGGAAGCCAAGGTACACTTTTAGAGACCCACTTAGGTCTTTCAAAAGCATTTGATTCAGTTTCTTCAGTAAATTCTCCTCAAAAGAATTGGTATGAGCAATATCTTGCAGATTTCTCTTCGCACATCTTTGCTGGAGGAAATCCATCTAGTGCTGCTGATGCATTTCACGGAACAACTCCAAGAGCAGTTGGTTTTACCACTTACTCGGGAGATGCTGCATCATTTAGTCCAATCACTCTTTCTGATGGATTATGGGGACAAAATGCGCAAGGATCAACATTCTCCGCAATTGGAAATAAAACTTACACCTTAAGTGGCGGAGTTGATTATTCTGCTTCTGGTGGAATGAAGGCAACTCTTGGGGATTTGATGACTTCTTATGGTTTGTTCTCAAATAAGGATGATGTTCAAGCTGACTATATCATTATGGGTCCTTCAATGGACACTCCATCTGATTCTCAAGCAAAGGCAGGATTCTTAATCTCTATTGCAAATCAAAGAAAAGATTGTCTTGCAACCATTGGAGCTCACAAATCAGATTTAGTCGGTCAAACAAATACAACAACTCAAACAAATAATCTAATTAAATATTTTAGTGCACTTCCATCTTCATCATATGCAGTATTTGATAGTGGATATAAGTATACGTATGATAGGTTTAACAACCAGTTTAGATATGTCCCTTGTAATGCCGATGTTGCAGGTTTAATGACTCGTACTAATATTGTTGCTTATCCATGGTTCTCACCTGCAGGACAGCAACGTGGAATTCTTAATAATGCGATTAAACTTGCATATAATCCAAATAGAGCACAAAGAGATCAACTCTATCCACAAAGAGTAAATTCTATTGTTACTCAACCTGGAGTTGGAACTCTTCTGTTTGGAGATAAAACTGCTCTTGGATATGCATCTGCTTTTGATAGAATTAACGTTCGTCGTTTATTCCTTACGATTGAACAAGCACTTGAAAAAGCTGCTCAAGCACAACTCTTTGAACTCAATGATGAACTGACTAGAGCAAACTTTAAGAATATTGTCGAACCATATCTTCGTGATATTGAAGCAAAAAGAGGTCTTTATGGTTTCTTAGTTGTTTGTGATGCATCAAATAATACTCCTGATGTGATTGATAATAACGAATTTAGGGCAGATATTTTCCTGAAACCTACAAAATCTATTAACTATGTAACACTAACATTTGTTGCTACTCGTACAGGTATAAGTTTTGAAGAAGTTGCGGGTACTGTTTAACTTTATATCTAAATAACAAAAGGAGGACTTAAACGATGGCATCAACAAGATCAAATCAAACTATTTCAAATTTTAAAACTTCACTGTTTGGTGGGGGCTCTCGCCCCAACTTATTTGAAGTGGAACTAACATCATTGCCTGCAGGTGTAATAGGTACTGGTGCGTGGGATTCTACAAATTTCAAATTTATGTGCAAGGCATCACAACTTCCTGGACAAACTGTTGCACCAATTGAGGTTCCATTTAGAGGAAGAACATTTAAGGTTGCTGGAGACCGAACCATCGATCCATGGACAGTGACTATTATAAATGATGAAGACTTTAAGTACAGAAATGCATTTGAAGCTTGGACAGAACTTATTGTAAAATTAAGTAACAACTTGGGAGCAACTCAACCGGCTTCATATATGAAAAACGCTAAAGTTTATCAACTTGGAAGGGGTTCTACGAAAAGTAGCACTACTAATGCAGGAAATGCAAATGCTATCTTAAAAGAGTATGAATTTGTTGATATTTTCCCAACTTCAGTGTCTCCAATTGATGTGTCTTATGAAAGCACAAATGTAATTGAAGAATTCACAGTAGAATTCCAAGTTCAAACTATTATCGTGACTGGAGCTGGCGGTGTCAATGCTTAATAAATAGATAAAGAACAATGAATAAATTATGGCAAAATTATTTGGATTTTCTATTGATGATACCGAACCATTATCTCCAGGAGTAGTCTCTCCCGTTCCTCCAAACAATGAGGACGGGAATGACCACTATTTGAGTAGTGGTTTTTTTGGTACGTCTCTTGACATTGAAGGTGTTTATAGAACGGAATTTGATTTACTTAAAAGATATCGTGAGATGGCACTACATCCAGAGTGTGATAGTGCAATTGAAGACATTGTAAACGAAGCTATTGTATCGGACACAAATGATGCTCCGATTGAAATTGAATTGTCAAACTTAAATGCAAGTGACGGAATCAAGAAAAAAATAAGACAAGAATTTAAATACATCTTATCCCTATTAGATTTTAATAAAAAATCTCACGAAATTTATAGAAATTGGTATGTAGATGGAAAAATATTTTATCATAAGGTAATTGACTTAAAGAAACCTCAAGAAGGTATTCAAGAGTTGCGTTACATAGATCCCATGAAAATGAAATATGTAAAGCAACAGAAAAAAACTGAAAAAGATAAGTATAGAATACCAAGTATAAATATCGATAATCCAATGGATTATGAGTTTCCTGAAATAGAGGAATACTTTATTTACAATCCAAAAATTACCTTTATAGCAGGAAACCCATCCGGGTTTGGTGGAACTAATGGAATCAAAATGACAAAAGATTCTATTACATACTGTACCTCAGGTCTGGTTGATAGAAACAAAGGAAACACTTTATCATATCTTCATAAAGCAATTAAATCACTTAATCAACTTCGAATGATTGAGGATTCTTTAGTAATCTATCGTTTATCAAGAGCTCCAGAAAGAAGAATTTTTTATATTGATGTAGGAAATCTTCCAAAGGTGAAGGCAGAACAATATCTCCGTGATGTTATGATGAGATATCGTAACAAACTTGTATATGATGCAACTACAGGAGAAGTGCGTGATGATAAAAAGTTTATGAGTATGCTTGAGGATTTCTGGTTACCTCGTCGTGAAGGTGGTAGAGGGACAGAAATTACTACACTTCCGGGTGGACAGAATTTAGGAGAAATTACTGACATTGAGTATTTTAAGAAAAAACTTTTTAGGTCATTAAATGTGCCTCCATCAAGAATGGATGGTGAAGGTGGATTTAATCTTGGACGTTCATCAGAAATTTTAAGAGATGAAGTAAAATTTAGCAAGTTTGTTTCTCGTCTCAGAAAACGGTTTTCATATATGTTTCACGATATGTTAAAGACGCAACTGATTCTTAAAAATATTATTACTCCAGAAGATTGGACTATTATGGAAGAGCATATTCAATATGATTTTCTATATGATAATCATTTTGCAGAACTTAAGGATGCAGAACTTCTTAATGAGAGACTTAATATGGTACAAGTTGCAGAACCTTATATTGGAAAATATTTTTCTCAAGATTATGTAAGACGTAAGATTCTTCGTCAAACTGATGAGGAAATTATTGATCAGGACAAAATGATTAGTAAGGAAATTGAAAAAGGTATTATACCAGATCCAAATGTACCAGTAGACCCAGCAACAGGAATGCCGCTAGGACCAGAAACTGCTCAAATGGATTTGGGTAAACCTGTAATGGAACCAGAAGTTGATGGTTCTTCTACTCAAGTTAATGGAAAAATAGCAGAAATGCCCAAGGGTGGGGAAATTTAATAAATAACAACGATTAATCAATTTAAAAACTATGGATGATTTAATGGATATGATTGCTGCGGACGGATCACCTTCGCAGATTAGTGACAAGGTTAAAGAACTTTTATTTACAAAAGCAGCAGAAAGAGTTGATGAATTTAAACCTGTTGTAGCAAATTCAATGTTTGGTGATGAAGATGGTGAGGAAGATTGATTGATAAATAACTAAAAGTGTATCTAATAAAATAATGTCTCATAAACCAGTTGGGGTCGGTGCCTCATTTAGTTTTACTGCAGGAACTGCAACAACATCATCCGCATTTTCAGTTCAATCTAGTATTTTGAGGGTCGTTGCTGTTGGTGGTGCTGCTCATATCTCTGTAGGATCAACTCCTTCAGCAACTTCCTCCGATTATTATGTACCCTCTGGTGGGACTGCAACTCTTGCACTTACTAAAGCATCAAATCGTGTTGCCGGGATTACAACTGGTACTACAACAATTGTAGATGTACCCGAAGGAACTCAAGTTCCTTTTGGAGTTGGTGATTACGTAACACTTTCTGGTTCATTATATCATAATTTTACCCATGCACAAGTTCTTTCCGTTGATACTTCTTCTGGCGTAAATGGATTTTTCCAAACTAGAATGGTCGTAAATCATAATTCGAGTGGAATTGTAACTACATTTAGTTCACCAGACGCATTTGTTACTGCCTCAAACAAAGTTTCTGCTTTTGGATCTGGTGCTGGAGTTCTTTATTATCAACAAGTTCAAATCACATCGCAAGCATAAAAATGAAACTCATCCGAGAAGAAATTGAAAAAGTAGAAGTTATTACTGAAGGAACTGGTAAGCAAGCAAGACTCTGTATCAGAGGTCCATTTTTACAGGCAGAAACTGTAAATCGTAATGGACGTATGTATCCAATGTCTATTATGGAACGTGAGGTAACTCGTTATAATGAGCAATATGTTCAGAAAGGTCGTGCTCTTGGAGAACTTGGTCATCCAGATGGACCAACTGTAAACCTTGATCGAGTTTCACATAAAATCACAGAACTTTATCGTGATGGTAATAACTTTATAGGTAAAGCTCAAATTCTTTCTACTCCTATGGGAAAGATTGTTGAATCTCTTCTTAAAGATGGAGTGTGTCTTGGCGTTTCTTCTCGTGGCATTGGTTCACTGAAAGAGAACAACAAGGGTTATAAAGAAGTTGGTGAAGACTTTATGCTTGCTACTGCTGCTGATATTGTTGCCGACCCCTCTGCTCCCGATGCTTTTGTTCAGGGAATTATGGAAGGAAAAGAGTGGTGTTGGGATGGAGGATTGTTAAGAGAGAAGGCAGCAGAGAAAACTTATAGAAAAATTAACACTCTTGTTGATCAAAATGTTCTTGAGGAATATAAGTTATCAGTGTTCAACGAGTTCTTAAATTCGTTGTAATTTAATTAATTATAAATAAATATAGATTTACTACAGGAAAAATACGGAGAGTTCAAATGTCTCGTGGCAAACAATTACAAGAAATGGAATCTGCTTCTACACCTGGACAAGGTGGTGGTGCGGGAAGTGGTGCAAAGCAATCCAAGACTGCTGTGAATTCAGGAGCATCGGCACCTGATCCAATTCCAAGTCTTACCGGATCAACACCAGGACAAACTGGTTCATGGGAAGACCTTGGTGGTCCTACTCCAGAAAACTATAAATCGGATGATGATTCTGCAAAATTAAAAACTCCAGGAGCAACCCTTAAGCAAGTTAAGGATGTTGTTAATAAGGGTGCAAAACCTGCAGAAGCAATGAAGGAGGAAGAAGAACTGGAGTATGATGATGAAGATGAAGAACTCTTAGAAGCTTCTGAAAAGGAAGAAGATGAAGAGGACGAAGAAGAAGAGAAGGGTAAGAAAAAGAACAAAAAAGAAGAAGATGAAGAAGATGATGAAGATGAAATGAAAGAGGAGTATGACATCGAAGAAGATGTTAATGCTCTTCTTGCTGGTGAGGATCTCTCTGAAGAGTTCCAAGAAAAAGCAAGAACAATCTTTGAAGCTGCTCTTCGTTCAAAAGTTTCTGAAATTAAAGAAACTCTTGAAGAGCAGTATTCTAATGTTCTTGCAGAGGAGGTCGAAGAAATTAAGACCGAACTTGCAGAACGTGTAGATTCATACCTTGAGTATGTTGCTGACGAGTGGATTTCTGAAAATGCACTCGCAGTTGAACAAGGTCTTAAGACCCAAATGACTGAATCATTCCTTCAAGGAATGAGAGGTCTTTTTGAAGAACATTATGTACAAATCCCTGAAGAAAAATATGATGTACTTGAGAGTATGGTAGAAAAACTTGATGAAATGGAGACAAAACTCAACGAGCAAATTGAAAAAAATATTTCACTCAACAAGCGTCTTTCAGAGTCGGTTGCTGATGGAATCTTTGAACAAGTTTCTGAAGGTCTTGCAGACACTCAGAAAGACAAGCTCGCTTCACTTTCCGAAAGTGTTGAGTTTGAAAGTGAGATAGAATATCGTGAAAAACTGGAGACATTGAGGGAATCATATTTTCCTTCAAGAGGAGTTTCTCCATCAGCAAGAACTGAAACCCTGTCAGAAGGTGTAGATAGTTTATATGAATCACATTCTGGTTCGATGGCTAACTACTTGAAGACTCTTTCATCGTTCAGCAAATAATTGAATTTAATATAATTCAAACACAAAAAACAAACACTTAACAAAGGTAAACGCAAATGTTCCAATCAGAGCATCTGCAGGAAAAGTGGGCACCTCTTCTCAATTTTGAGGGTCTTGATTCAATCAAAGATTCACATCGTAGAGCGGTAACCGCAGTCCTGTTAGAAAACCAAGAAAGATTTTTAAGAGAGCAATCCTCTTTCGAAACCGCAGGTTCATTCCTGACGGAAGCACCAACCAACTCAGTTGGTAATGGTGGATTCACAACTGCAGGTGGCACCGGTCCTACTGCAGGTTTCGATCCCGTTCTGATCTCACTGATCAGACGTTCAATGCCTAATCTGATCGCCTATGATATTGCAGGCGTTCAACCAATGAGTGGTCCTACTGGACTTATCTTTGCAATGCGTTCACGTTATGTGAATCAAACTGGAAATGAAACCTTCTTCGACGAAGTAGATTCTTCATTCTCCGGTCAACCCAAAGGACTTGATGATGCTAATGGATTTACCAACGGTGCCGTTGGTATGGGTACTACTACACAAGGTGGTACTAATCCTTCAGTTCTGAACCCAGTCGGTAGCGCTACTTCGACCGCATATAATGTGGGTCAAGCTATGCGTACAGATTCTGCAGAAGGTCTTGATGGTACAGGAGCTGATGCTTTCAACCAAATGGCATTCTCAATTGAGAAAGTCACCGTTACTGCAAAGTCACGCGCACTGAAAGCTGAATACTCACTTGAGCTCGCTCAAGACCTCAAGGCAATTCACGGTTTGAATGCTGAAGCAGAATTGGCAAATATTCTCTCCACAGAGATTCTTGCTGAAATCAACCGTGAAGTCATTAGAACTGTCTACAAGGTTGCTGAACAGGGTGCCGTACAAAACGTTGCAACTCCTGGTATCTTCGACTTGGATATTGACTCTAATGGTCGTTGGTCAGTTGAGAAGTTCAAAGGTCTTCTGTTCCAAATCGAGCGTGATGCTAACGCAATCGCACAAAGGACTCGTAGAGGGAAGGGCAACATCATCATGTGCTCTGCTGACGTTGCTTCAGCACTAACCATGGCTGGTGTTCTTGATTACACTCCTGCTCTTAATAGCAATCTGAACGTTGATGATACCGGCAATACCTTTGTTGGTACTTTAATGGGCAAATTCCGTGTATACATTGACCCATATGCAGCTAACCTGACTTCAGGTAATGAATCTCCTGGTAATCAGTATTATGTTGTCGGTTATAAGGGTTCTTCACCTTATGATGCCGGACTCTTCTACTGCCCCTATGTTCCTCTCCAAATGGTTCGTGCCGTTGGTGAGAACTCTTTCCAACCAAAAATTGGATTTAAGACCCGTTATGGAATGGTTGCAAACCCATTCGCTGAGGGTACTAATGCAGGTCTCGGTGGTCTTACGATTAATACAAACCGTTACTATCGTAGAGTTGCGGTCAAAAATCTGATGTAAGTTTTTTCTTACAAGATTATATAAGACCTCCTTTGGGGGGTCTTTTTTTATCTAAATAATTACAAAAATATTATGCCATCAAATCAACCACAAAATAGAAATTTTCTATCTCCCACAGGATTTAAATTTTCTCTAAAAAGAGCTCCTAAAGTTTCATTTTTTTGCAACTCTGCAAATATTCCAGATTTAAATTTAGGAATTGCTGTTCAACCAACTTATTTAAAAGATATTGATACTCCAGGTGATAAAATAGTATTTGGTGATTTTTATTTAAGATTTCTTGTAGATGAAGATTTAGAAAACTATATGGAGATTCAAAATTGGATTCGTGGACTTGGATATCCAGAAGAAATTCAAGAGTTTAGAGATTTAAATAGATCAGGAATATCTAAAGGAAATTATTTAAATGATAGACAAAATATTTACTCTGACGGAACACTTCAAGTTTTAACAAGTGCGTCAATTCCAAATTTTCAAATTATATTTAAAGATTTATTTCCATATTCATTAGGAACCTTATCATTTGATGCAACATCAACAGATATTGAGTACTTTACAGCAGACGTAAGTTTCAAGTATACTATCTACGATATAGTAGATCTTGGTGGCAATCCCCTATGAGTTTAGACCTTGATACAATTCAAAAAATGTGGGAGCAAGATTCTAAAATAGATCCAGACAATCTTCATACAGAATCTTTAAATATTCCAATTCTTCATTCAAAATATTTTGAAATATATAATACAATTATTTTATTAAAGAAAAAAGCAGAACAACAGAAAAAAAATATTAGACATCAAAGGTACGAATATTTTACAGGTAAAGCAGATCCTGATGTTTATCTAGAAAATCCATTTCCCAAAAAAATTAGAGATAAAGAAACTCTTCAGGGTTACTTGGACTCTGATACAAAATTATCACAATCTTCATTAAAGGTTGATTATTATGATGTAATGTTAAGTTATCTTCAAGATATTATGAAGATGATTCATCAAAGAAATTATCAAATAAAAAACGCAATTGACTTTCAAAAATTTGCATCTGGATTAGGTTAAATAAATACTCATAGTAATCATATTACTATGAGTGACGTAATTATTGAAAAGAAAAATGAAGTGCATTTAAAACTTCATTGTGATCCGCATATTTTATACGAACTTCAACCGTACTTTACATTTGAAGTTGAGTCTGCAAAATTTATGTCCCAATATAGAAGTAAACACTGGGATGGAAAGATTCGTCTGTTAAGCACTCATACTGGAGAGATTTACGTTGGTTTATTAGATAAAATAATTGAAAAACTCACTCTTCACAATTATAAGTATGAGTTTAAAGAAAATAAATTTTATGGGCAACCTTTTGAAACAAATGATATGGTATCATTTGAGGGTGTAAAAGACTATATGAAATCTATATGCTCTCATTCTCCTCGGGACTATCAAATTGATGGAGTATATGATGCATTAAAACATAATAGAAAACTATTGATAAGTCCCACTGCGAGTGGTAAATCATTGATGATTTATTCTATTGCAAGATATTATGTTGAGAGAGGGCAAAAAATTCTTTTAGTTGTTCCAACGACATCTCTTGTAGAGCAGATGTACAAGGATTTTGGAGATTATGGTTGGGATGTTGAATCATATTGTCACCGCATTTATTCGGGAAGAGAAAAAACAAATGATCACTCTGTTACTATTACAACTTGGCAGTCAGTATATAAATTAGAACGTTCGTTTTTTGAAGAATATGGAGTTATTATAGGTGATGAAGCTCATTTATTCAAGAGCAAATCACTGATTGAAATAATGACTAAACTTCATCATGCAAAATATCGTTTTGGATTTACTGGAACTTTAGATGGAACTCAAACTCATAAATGGGTTTTAGAAGGTCTGTTTGGTCCATCGTATAAAGTCACAAGAACAATAGAGTTGATGGAACAGGGATATATTTCTCAATTAAATATTCAATGTATTGTTCTTAAGCATTTGCCACAAAAGTTTGAAACTTATGAAGATGAAATTCAATATTTAATTAATCATGAACAAAGAAATAAATTTATTACAAATCTTTCTTTAGATTTGAAAGGAAATAGTTTGATTCTTTATAGTAGAGTAGAAACTCACGGAGCAATACTTTATGAATTGATAAATACATATAAGCAAATTGATCGTAAAATATTTTTTATACATGGTGGAGTGGACACTGAAGAAAGAGAGTTGGTGAGAGAGATTACTGAAAGAGAAAATAATGCAATTATTGTTGCTTCTTATGGAACATTTTCTACAGGTATTAACATTAAGAACCTCGATAATGTTATCTTTGCTTCACCCAGTAAGTCGAGAATCAGAAATCTTCAGTCAATTGGAAGAGTACTTAGAAAAGGAAAAAATAAAACTAAAGCAATCTTGTACGACATCTCTGATGATTGTACTTATAAATCAAGAAAAAACTATACCTTAAATCACCTTATTGAACGTATAAAAATATATAATGAGGAAAACTTTAACTATGAAATTACTACAATACAACTAAAGAAAAATGGGAATTGAAGAGGATTTTTACTGCACTCTTAAATTAAAAACAGGCGAAGAAATATTTGCCAAAGTGGCAGCTTCAGAAGAAAATGATAGAACTATGTTAATTATTTCAAATCCTATAGTTGTTTCTGAAATAAAAAATAGATCTAAAATATTAGGATATAAAATAGAACCATGGTTAAAAACAACCAAAGAAGATATGTTTATTATTAATTTACAAGACGTTCTTACCATTTCAGAATCTTCTGATATTGAAATGATAATGATGTATCAATCTTATGTTCGTCAATTTGGCAAAGAAAAAAATAATGAATCAAAGATCAATAGAAGAATGGGATATATATCCAATGTTAATGATGCTAAGGAAATATTGGAAAAGATCTTTAAGATCTCTTAAAGTATTTAAGAGATATAACTTATGAACCCCCACAAAGGTTATTATACCGAGTTTTAGAAACCTTGTCAACTATTTGTATAAGTGTTATAATATCTACATAATAATGACAAAAACTTATGATAACCACAGCAGTTATGGCCAAGAGAAAAAGGTCAGAGCATTACGTTAATAACAAGGAGTTTCTTGCAGCACTCATCAAGTATCGTGAGGATGTGGAGATTACTTTTATTCAACTACATGGAAGAGAACCTCTGAAAGAAGATAGAGCAACAAGATGGGAAACAAAACCTCAAATTCCCAGATATGTTGGAGAGTGTTTTTTGAAGATTGCAAATCACCTTTCTTTTAAACCAAACTTCGTAAACTATATGTTTAAGGAAGATATGATTTCTGATGGTATTGAAAACTGTGTTCAATATATTCATAATTTTGATCCAGAGAGGTCACAAAACCCTTTTGCATATTTTACTCAAATCATTCACTTCGCATTTCTTCGTCGTATTCAAAGAGAAAAACGTCAGTTAGAAATTAAAAATAAAATTCTTGAACGTTCTGGATACTCGGATGTATTCACTGATGACAATACGGTTGACAACGGCAATTATTCGGACTATAATTCGATCAAAGATTCTGTTTATTCAAAACTTCGTAACTAATGCGTGTAGCCATAATTACAGATACTCACTGGTCCGCTAGAAAGTCTTCAAGATTATTTCAAGATTATTTTGAGCAATTCTATAATAATGTTTTTTTCCCAACGCTGGAACAGTATGGGATTGATACAGTTATTCATATGGGAGATGCTTTTGATAGTCGTAAGTCAATTGATTTTGTCGGACTTGATTGGACTCGCAAAGTTGTTCTTGAACCACTTTTAAAATATAAGGTTCATTTAATTACAGGAAATCATGATGTTTACTTTAAAAATTCTAATAAAATAAATTCTCCTGAACTTTTACTTAAAGACTATCAAAATATTAAAACTTATTCTGAACCAACTGAAGTTAGTATTGGTGGATTAAATATTCTTCTTCTTCCTTGGATCAATTCTGAGAATCAAGTCAAGTCATTTAAATTAATTAAGAACACTAAAGCAAAAGTTGCAATGGGACACCTTGAACTTCAGGGTTTTAGAGTAAATAAAAATCTAGTAATGGAAGAACATGGATTGGAAGCGAATCTTTTTTCAAACTTCAAAAAGGTATTTTCTGGGCATTACCATACTCGTTCTGATAATGGAACTGTATTCTATTTGGGCAATCCTTATGAGATATACTGGGGTGATGTAAATGATACTCGTGGATTTACTATTTTTGATACTGAAACATTAGAACACTTTCATATAGATAATCCTTATCGTATGTTCTATAACGTATACTATGAGGATACTTCATACCAGACATTTAATGTAAGGGAATATGAAAATAAAATTGTTCGTGTAATTGTTCGCAAAAAATCAGATATTAAGCAATTTGAACGATTTATAGATAAACTCTATAATGCAAATATTGCTGAACTGAAAGTAGTAGAAAATTTTGTAATAGAAGTGTCTGAAGATTTTGAAGCATTTGAATCTGAAGATACTATTTCTGTTCTGAATAGATATATTGAGGAGGCAGATGTTAACCTTGACAAATCAATTCTTCAAAAAATGCTTGGAGAAATATATCAAGAAGCATGTGAAATGGTCTAATGTTTATTTTAACAATTAACGGAAAAGAAAAAGAAGGTGCATATTCAGTAATTGATGATGATGGAGAACACATTTTATATCTCTTTCAGGAAGAAGATGATGCTACTAGATATGCTATGATGTTAGAGGACGATGGATATCCAGAAATGCATGTGATTGAAATTGAAGATGAAGTAATGATAAAAACTTGTGAAATGCATGGGTATCAGTATGCACTTATTACCCCAAATGATATTGTAGTTCCTCCTAATTCTGATTATGATTTTATTTAAAACTATAAAATGGAAAAATCTATTATCCACCGGCAATCAATATACAGAAATAGATTTTACTAAAAACAAAACTAACTTAATTGTCGGTACAAATGGAGCAGGTAAAAGTACCGTTCTTGATGCTCTGTGCTTTTCTTTATTTGGACGTAGTTTTAGACGCATAAACAAACCACAACTTGTTAATTCTGTAAACGAAAAAGATTGTAAAGTTGAAGTTGAGTTTTCTATTGGTAAAAGTGACTGGAAAGTTGTAAGAGGAATTAAACCAGCAATATTTGAAATTTGGAAAAATAATGCAATTCTAGATCAATCTTCTGCTGCTCTTGATCAACAAAAATGGTTAGAGCAAAATGTTCTTAAAATGAACTATAAATCTTTTACTCAAATTGTAATTTTAGGTAGTAGTAATTTTGTTCCTTTTATGCAACTCTCTGCGGCTCACAGACGAGAAGTGATTGAAGATTTATTGGACATAAGAATATTCTCTTCAATGAATACTTTAATCAAAGAAAAAATTCGTCAGAGTAAAGAAGAAATCAAAATCTTGGATCTTAAAAAAGAATCTTTCTTGGATAAAGTTAAGATGCAAGAGAATTTTATTGAAGAACTAGAAAATCGTGGAAAAGAAAATATTCAAAAGAAACTTCATTCAATTTCTACTTTAGACAAAGAAGTTGAGTTGTTTATGAGAGAGAGTGCAGTCCTTGAGGAAGGTATTTTTGAAAAACAAAAAGAAGTTGAGGAATATGTTGGTGCTGGTGATAAGATTAGAAAATTTGGAACATTAAAAGGAAAGATATCACAAAAAGTATCTACTCTCACAAAAGAACATAAGTTTTTTACAGAAAACACAGTATGTCCTACTTGCACTCAAGAGATTGATGATGACTTTAGAATAAATAGAATTAATGATGCTCAAAATAAAGCAAAAGAGTTGCAGTCTGGTTATAAAGAATTGGAGGAAGCAATTAAAGAGGAAGAAGGAAAAGAGCGTCAATTCAATACTATTACAAAGGAAATTTTAAAACTTACTAATGATATTTCTCAAAACAATATTAAGATCTCTGGATATCAAAGACAAATCAGAGATCTTGAGAATGAAGTTCAAACAATTACCAAACAACTTGAAAACAGAAATACTGAACATGAGAAGTTAGAGTCATTTAAAAACAACTTAAAAATTACCTACGATACTCTTGCTTCAAAAAAAGATACTGTTAACTATTATGATTTTTCGTATAGTTTACTTAAAGATGGTGGAGTAAAATCTAAAATCATTAAAAAGTATCTGCCTTTAATTAATCAGCAAGTCAATCGTTATCTGCAGATGATGGACTTTTACATTAACTTTACTCTTGATCAGGAATTTAATGAAACTGTTCAATCTCCTATTCATGAAGATTTCTCATACTCTTCTTTTAGTGAAGGTGAAAAACAAAGAATAGATTTAGCACTACTCTTTACTTGGAGAGAAGTTGCAAGATTAAAAAATTCAGTAAACTGCAATCTTATGATACTTGATGAGATTTTTGATAGTTCACTGGACTCCACTGGAACTGAAGAGTTTCTTAAGATTATTCGTTATGTGATTAAGGATGCTAATGTATTTGTGATTTCTCATAAGACTGGACTTGAAGACAAATTTGAATCTGTCCTTCGGTTTGAGAAGGTCAAAGGCTTTTCGCATATGATATCCCCATAAGAACAAGAACAATGCAAGTACCAAACAGGTTTCATCACTCAAAAAAAGAACAAAAACGAAAACTTAAACCACAAGCACTGCGGCAAGCAAAGGCGCGACTCGCCCAGTTCAAAAAGCGTCACACTGGTCGTCCAAAGGGCGACCTTTCGTTTTATAGTGAGTTCATACGAAACGAAACCGATGCCCGTCAAGTTTGAAATTAAAGGAATGCTTGCAAAACTGCTTGCTACTGAAGACCTTGTTGTTGAGCACAAGAAAGTAGAAACTGCTTGCTTTAATGTTCATACTCGGGTTCTTACTCTTCCTTTGTGGGAACGTGCTTCTAACGTTGTATATGATCTACTTGTAGGTCATGAAGTTGGACATGCTCTTTTTACACCTGATGAAGATTGGTTAAAAGAACATAAAATTCCTCAACAGTTTGTGAATATAGTTGAAGATGCCCGTGTTGAAAAATTGATGAAACGTAAGTATGCCGGACTTGCAAAGACGTTTTTTAATGGATATAAAGAACTGCATGAGGATGACTTCTTTCAACTTGCAGAGGAAGATATCTCTACTATGAACCTTGCTGACCGCACAAACCTTTATTTCAAAATAGGTAATTTTATTCCTCTGGACTTCAATTCAGAAGAAATGGAGATCGTTAATTTGATTGCCTCTACAGAAACTTTTGCTGATGCTCTAGTTGCTGCAAAAGAACTTTATAGATATTGTAAAAAAGAGAAAGAACAACAAGATGATTCTCAAGAAACTCAAGGAAATACTGGATCTTCTGCTGATGAAATCGCAGAGAGTAATGACTCTCCTTCGGAGCAAGAAGAGTTGGGTGATAGTTCTCAATCAGAGCAATCAACTGAAGAGTCTTATGGTGGAACTGCTCAGAATGACCAAATCTCACAAAGTTCTAGTCAACGTGAGGAACCAGAAGTTCGCACTGCAACTAATTTAGAGGATAAAATTCGACAACTTGTAAATATTGTTGGATGTGAAAATGTTTATGTTGAAGTACCTCAAGTAAATATTAATACCATAATCGGCAATAATCTTGATGTTCATAAAGACATCAATTCTTCCTTTAAGTATCAACAAGATAATCGTCCAGAAGAAAATCTTTTTGAAGATGTAGACTTGCAGTTTAAGAAGTTTAAAAGTTCTGCTCAAAAAGAAGTCAACTATTTGGTAAAAGAGTTTGAGTGTCGTAAAGCAGCAGATAGTTATGCACGGGCTTCTACTGCTCGCACAGGTGTTCTTGATACTGCACGACTACATTCTTATAAGTTTAGTGAAGATCTTTTTAAAAAAGTTACCATAATTCCAGATGGTAAAAATCATGGACTGGTATTCATTCTTGATTGGAGTGGGTCAATGGCAAGTGTAATGTTGGATACTTGTAAGCAACTCTTTAATTTGATTTGGTTCTGTAAAAAAGTTTCCATTCCCTTTGAGGTTTATGCATTCACCAATGAGTGGCGCCGTGGTGAGTATGATTACGATACAGGCAAGTTTGCTGCTGCGGATAGAACTCCACACTACCAAAAGAAAGAAGGACTTATTCAGGTAGATGAAAGTTTTTCGTTAATGAACTTGCTCACCAACAAAGTTTCGCAGAGTGTTCTTGAGAATCAAATGAAAAACATCTGGCGCCTTGCTGTTTGTTTTGGAAACACTTATACTTGCGGATATACTCATCCCAGTCGTCTGTGCCTCTCAGGAACTCCTCTAAACGAAGCATTGATTAGTCTTCATCAAATTCTCCCCAAGTTTCAAAAGGAGAATAAACTTCAAAAAGTTCAGTGTATTGTTCTTACTGATGGTGAAGCAAATCATATTCCTTATCACGTTGAGGTAAGACGTGCCTGGGATAAAGAAACTTATATTGGTGTTAATAGTATTTCTCCTCAAAAAACTTTTTTGCGTGATAGGAAACTTGGAACTACTTATATGTTTGGACATTCTTATCACGAGTTCACTGATGTTCTTCTTCGCAATCTTAAGGACAAGTTTTCTTCAGTAAACTTTATTGGTATTCGTGTTCTTCTTGGTCGTGATGCATATCGTTTTATTGGTCTTTACCACTCTCTCAGTGATAAAAATTATACAAAAATCCAAAATGACTGGAAGAAACTAAAGAGTTTTATCATTACCAACTCTGGATATGATGCATATTTTGGTCTCTCTTCATCTGCTCTATCTCAAGATGCAGAGTTTGAAGTTTCTGAAGATGCGACGAAAGCACAAATCAAATCTGCTTTCGTAAAGTCTTTACATACTAAAAAACTAAATAAAAAAGTTCTTGGTGAGTTTGTTGGATTGATTGCTTGATACTATGAAATATAAGTTTCCTCTAGAACACGTTGTAAATTACAGCACTAAAGAGGTGTGTGTAATTTGTGATAGTGCGATTACTGCGATGGGTGTTTCTGCGATTGTAAAACAGTTTTATCCAGGATATACTGGGAAAATTGTAAGTCGGGAGCACCTTGAAACTCTGAAGAACCAGTTGGCAAACTGACCACCGGGGGTCCCACGACCCCCTTTTTTGTTGTATAATAACTTCAGTTAAACAAAACCACCTAACTACATTATGCCTCGTAAATCCTCCGTGAACGACCAGCAACTTATTGAAAGCATTCAAGAACTTTATGGACCAGAAATCACTTCTGGTGACCTCAAAGGTTTTTGTGCCTCTCGTGGTCTTAACTACCAAACTGTAAGCAATAAACTTTCACGTCATAAGATCGGCCGTGGCAGGTGGAACTTTGAAATCATGCAAGATAAAGTAGAAGAAATTGAACGTTCTTTTCAGAGCGTTGCTATTCTTCCTGACCACCAACAAGACCTTATTCCTGATAAAGATGATACTTTCGTCAAGTTTGGTAACTTTAATGATATTAAAAAAATTATTCAGTCCCGTCTTTTTTATCCTACGTTCATTACGGGTCTTTCGGGTAATGGTAAAACGCTTAGTGTTGAACAAGCGTGTTCTCAACTTAAGCGTGAACTGATTCGTGTAAATGTTACGGTAGAAACTGATGAAGATGATCTTATTGGGGGTTTTCGCCTTGTTAATGGCGAGACGGCATGGCACAATGGACCAGTCATCGAAGCACTCGAACGTGGCGCAATCTTACTTCTCGATGAGATTGATCTTGCATCTAATAAAATCCTTTGCCTCCAATCAGTATTGGAAGGTAAAGGTGTCTTCCTGAAAAAGATTGGACGGTTCGTAAAACCTGCTCCTGGATTCAACGTAGTTGCCACTGCAAACACTAAAGGCAAGGGCAGTGAGGACGGTAGGTTCATCGGCACCAACGTGCTCAATGAGGCGTTTCTAGAGAGGTTTCCGGTGACGTTTGAGCAGTCCTATCCTGCCCCTTCAGTAGAGCAAAGAATTCTTGAGGGTATTGCTCTGGATCTTGGTGTAGAGGATCGTGAGTTCTGCAAACGACTTGTTGATTGGAGCGACATTATCCGCAAGACCTTCTATGATGGTGGGATTGAGGAAATCATCAGCACCCGTCGTTTGGTTCATATCATCCGTGCCCACAGCATCTTTCAGGACAAGGCAAAAGCAATTCAAGTTTGCGTCAATCGGTTTGATGATGAAACCAAACAAGCGTTCCTTGAACTTTATGATAAGGTGGATGCCGATTTTGTAATGCCTTCTGTGGAACCAGTATT